>Ga0116160_1000224_pt1 | contig 69801 bp, 62 predicted proteins | sample AD_JPNAS2_MetaG_FD_89879 | JGI IMG/M metagenome (GOLD analysis project Ga0116160, IMG submission 89879) | Active sludge microbial communities of municipal wastewater-treating anaerobic digesters from Japan - AD_JPNAS2_MetaG | ecosystem: Engineered > Bioreactor > Anaerobic > Digestate | place...
GGCGCCCACGTCGCGATTTTTGCACGCAACCCGGGGCGGATCGAGGAGGCCGTGGCGCGAATCCGCCGGGCCCGGCGCCGGGGAGATGAAAGGGTCGCGGGCTTTCCCCTCGACGTGGCCGACCCCACACGGGTCCGGGAGGTCATGACGCAGGCCATCCGGGAATTCGGCGCCCCGCACGTCCTGGTCAACGACGCCGGCGTCACCTACACGGATTACTTCGAAAACATTACCTACGAACAGTTCGACGAGATCCTCCACACCAATCTCTACGGGATGTGGAACACCATCACGACCCTGCTTCCCGCCATGAAGGCGCACGGCGGCCTGATCGTCAACGTCTCCTCGATCGTGGGGTTCCTCGGCGTTTTCGGCTATGCCGCCTACGCGGCGTCGAAGTTCGGGATCGTCGGGCTCTCCGAGACGCTGCGCATGGAACTGAAGCGCTACGGCATCCGGGTTTGCGTGCTGTGCCCCCCGGACACCGACACGCCCCAGTGGCACGGGGAGAACCGCACGAAGCCCAGGGAGACCTGGGCCCTGGCGGGGAACGCCAAGGTGATGAAGCCCGAGGCCGTGGCGCAGGTGCTGCTGGCCGGCATCGGGAAGGGGCGATTCATGATCATCCCCGGCACGGAAGGAAAATTCATCTACATCATGAAACGGCATTTCCCCGCCCTCGTTGCCTGGATCATGGACCGGGACGTCCGAAAGGCCGCGGCAAAGGGAGTCTGAAAGGCACGGAAAGGATGGGGACATGGCGAGGGTTCTGATCACCGGCGGAACGGGGTTCATCGGTACGCATCTGACGCGGCGCTGCATCGCCCAGGGGCATCGGGTAACCGTCATGGCGCTTCCCGGTGACCCGGGGATTCCCAATGTGGCGACCTGGCCGTGCGACGTCGTTACGGGGGACATCGGTGACGGCGCCCTGATGGAGACGCTCTGCCAGGGCCATGAAATCGTCTTTCACTGCGCCGCCGTCGTGAGCGACTGGGCGCCCCGTGCGCTCTTCAACCGGGTCAACGTCACGGGGATGGAGAACGTCTGCCGCGCGGCCCTGAGGGCCGGCGTCCGCCGTCTGGTCGAGATCAGCACCAACGACATCTTCGGCCTGCGCGAGGACGTCGTGATGGACGAAAGCTTCCCGCTCGAACCCTGGGGCGAGCCCTACCCGGATACGAAGATCGCGGCCACCCGGATCGCCTGGCGCTATCACCTGGAGCACGGCCTGCCGGTGACGATGGTATTCCCCTGCTGGGTCTACGGTCCCGGGGACAAGACGTTCGTGCCGCTGACGGCCGACGCCATCGTCAAGGGCGAAATGCTCTTCTGGCGGCGGGACGTGCTCGTCTGGCCGACGTTTGTCGGCAATCTGGTCGATCTACTGATCCTCATCTCCGAGCGGGATGAGGCCGTGGGGCAGGGCTACCTGGTCCATGACGGCGAGGCGACGACCTTCCAGGAATTCTGCCGGGGCATCGCCGCGGCCCTTGACGTGGCGCCGCCCAAGCTGCACATCCCCTACGGAGCGGCCTATGCGGCCGCCTGGCTGATGGAGGCGGCCTGGCGCATCCTGGGGATCGAGGTGCGCCCGTTGCTCACGACCTACTCGGTGAAGAACCTCGGTTCGCGGCTGCAATTTTCGATCGCGAAGGCCCGGCGTGAACTCGGCTGGGAACCGGCGGTGTCCTACGCGCAAGGGTTCGCCGAGACGATGGCGTGGCTCAAGCGGCAGGACCTGACGTCCCTGAAGGGGAAATGACCCCCTCCAGCAGCACCTGAGCGGGGACCACCTTCTCGTGCGCATACCGCGCCCGCCTGACCAGCTCGCGGGTCTTGCCGCGGCAGACCCGCACGCACTGCCCACATCCGTAACACTTCCTCCCGTCCACGTGGACGACCTGATCCCGAACCGAGTTTGCACCGAACAGGCAGATCTTCACGCACTGACCGCACGCGTCGGGGCCGAGGCAGCGCTCGCGGTCCTGTTTGACGATGAACGGGCCGGGGTAGATCATCTTCCCCGTGAGCAGGAAGGTCCGCACCAGGACGCAGATCTCGCGATCGCAGTTGCAGATCACGAAATGCCAGCGGCCCGACTGCATGCAAAAGTCCAGGGAGTGGACGAGCCCGGCGTCCCGGCACTGTTCGAGGATCGCCGCGGCCTCGTCGGCGGTGATGATGCGGTAGCCCAGATCCAGGTGCAGGTAGATCTCGGCCCCGTAAAGCACGACGATGTCCTTGCAGGACGGCTCCTGCCAGCGGTCCAGCGCCATCTGACACACGCACGGCCCCACCGCCAGTTTGGGTGCATTTTCTTCTCCCCGCAGACTCTCGATGAACCGGACGAGATGGACGGCCGACGCCGTGGGCACAACGATGCCGTGCGGCAGGATGTGGGAGGCGGTTGCCAGAAGCGTCAGAAAGTCTCGCCCCGGTCTCGTCTCCGTGATGAATCGTTTGCGGAGAAACCAGTCCACCAGGCGCAGGATCCAGGGTTCGTATTTCCCGTAAAGCCAGTGCAGGACGTAATGAAGCCGACCGATCGGTACCAGTTTATCTCCGCCGAAGGCGACGTGCCCCGCCAGCAGAAGCGTGAAACCGTCGAGAACCGCCCCCTGGAAAACGGCTGGAACATTCATGAGATCCGGTGTCATCGCGCTCTATCCCTCCTTTCACGAACGGAATCCGGCGCCTAAACGGGACTCATGACCGATTTCCTGAACCGGCCGCAGCGCCCGGTTCACACGACGAAATCCGTCGCCTGCACCTGATCGCGCAGCTCCCGCCGGAGGATTTTCCCTGCCATGTTGGCGGGAAGCTGGTCGGCAATCACCAGCCTGCGGATCTTCTTGTAAAAGGCGATGTTTTCATTGGCGTACGCCAGGAGCTCCGCCTCCGTCGCCGTCGCGCCGGGCTTGAGCTGGACGAAGGCCACCGGCGCCTCCCCGTAGCGTTCGTCCTTCTTCCCGACCACGGCCGACTGCATCACGTCCGGATGGGCGTTCAGGACCTCCTCCAGATCCCGGGGGTAGACGTTATGGCCCTTGCACAGGAGCATGTCCTTCTTGCGGTCCACGATGAACAGGTAGCCGTCTTGATCCATATACCCGATATCGCCGGTCAGGAGCCAGCCGTCCTTCAGGACCTCTGCCGTTTCCTCGGGGCGCTTCCAGTAGCCCGCCATGATCTGCGGCCCCTTGATGCAGATCTCGCCGGTCTTTCCCAAGGGCAGTTCGATCCGGTCGTCATCCGGGTCCACGATCCGGATCTCCGTGTCCTGAACGGGCAGTCCCGCGGAGCCCAGGCGCAGGCCGTCGCGCGTCGCCGGACTGATCGTGGCGACGCTGGTGGCCTCCGACAGGCCGTAGGCCTCGCAGATGATGCCGGGGATCTTGGCCCGCAGCTTTTCCAGCAGCGCGAGGGAGATCGGCGCCGCGCCCGAAACGACGAGCTTGACGATGGACAGGTCCGTTTCCTCAAAGAGGGGATGGGCCACCATCGGGACGAACAACTGCGGCGCCCCGCCGAAAACGGCCGGGCGGTATTTGGGAATGGCTTTCATAAACTCCTCGAGATCGAAGCGGGGAAAGACCACGAGCGTGCTGCCCTTCATGAACGGCTGGTTCAGATAGCCGTAGATGCCCATCACGTGGAACCAGGGCGCGACGACGAGCGACGTTTCCAGCCCGATGGCGAACGCATGGTCCTCGTCGCTGTCCCCTTCCATCCGCTTGAGGCCGAGCATGCCGTTTTCGTAGGCCACGTCGCCGCCCACGAACCAATGATTCATCTGGCAGCAGGACACGATGCCCTTGTAATGCGTGATCATCACGCCCTTCGGCGTGCCCGTTGTGCCCCCCGTGTAGGCGATGTGGGCGAGATCCGCCTTCGGTTCGATGGCGACGTCCGGCGCCTGCGCCGGATAGCGGGCAATGAGCTCCGTAAAATCGAGGACGCCCTCGGGAATGGGAAAACGCGGCAGGGGTTTGACGGGGGCGGAGAGCGGCGGGTAGCAGTCCGTCATGTCCGTCAGGATGACCCTTTTCACCGGCGTCTCCGGCAGGACCTTCTGGGGCGCGGCGTAGAGCAGGTTCAACCCGATGAAGGTCTCCGTCCCGGCGTCGTTCATCTGCATCTTGAGCTCGCGCTCCGAAAAGAGCGGGCTCAACGGGACGAAGACCGCGCCGCACTTCAGAAGCCCGTAATAGGCGATGGCGAACTGCGGGCAGTTCGGCAGATGGATCGCTACCCGATCGCCCTTCGCGACCCCCAGGTCGGTCAAGGCCGCGGCGAAACGGTCGGACAGCTGGTCCAGTTCGAGGAAGGTGATCTCCATGCCCCCGAAGATCAGCGCGTTGCGCGTCGGCCAGCGGCGCGCCCCGGAACGGAGGATCTCAAAGAGGGGAATCTCGGGGTAGGTCAGGTTCTTGAAAACGCCTTTCGGCCAGCGGGTGTAGATTTTCTCCATGTCTTCTCTCCTTTTGTCACGTCAATCGTTTCCTGATGAACGCAGCCGCATGGCGATCCAGAGGCCGAAGACGACGCACCAAAGATTGATGAAGGCGTTAAGGACGAGGTCGAGGGTCGAGATGGCATACAGGCCGTTCTGGAGGTTGAAGCTGAAGTCGAGAACCCCGAGAAAAATGAGGGCGCCGGCGCAGACGAGCGACAGGGTCCTGCCCGCAGCCTTGCCCTGATAAAGAAGCCGGGCCGCGACGAGGAGCGCCGCCGCGAGGATCAGGTCGGGTAAGGGGAAAGAGTGTTCGTAGACGAAATACCCCGGCGGGGGCGTCTCCGGGGCCAGTCCGATCGTGAAGAACCCGATCCAGAAGAGGATCAGCCCCAGCGCCGTCAGCGCCTCCAGAATGACGATAGGTTTTGTCCCGCGTTCCATCTCTACCTCCTCAGTCAGAAATCATTTTCCTCGGACGGTTCTCGATTGCCGGCCTTTTCCGTTTTCCCCCGCTATCGAAACACTTTCGGGATCAGCATGGGTGTTTTTCGTTTATATTCACGGTAGGATTCGCCGAGTCGCTTTTCGAGTTCGGGTTCTTCGATGAATTTGAATTCGAGGATACTGCCGACCATGAAAATCGGGGTAAAAACACACAAGAGGGCCGGAGATCCCGCCATAAACCCGATCCCGAAGAGCATCAGAAAGACGCCCGAGAGCATCGGGTTTCTGGCGTAGGCGTAGGGACCGGTATCGACCAGCTTGGGGGGTGGGCTGATCGGGACGGGGGTTCCCTTCGCCTTGGCAAAATTCAGGACGGACCAGATCCACAGAAAAGCGCCGATCGCGACGAGCGGCAGGGAAAGAAAGTAGTTCAAGGGATATCCGACCGGTCCGGAAAGATTGAAATAATCATCGAGCTTCAATGCGAGAAAGATCGTCAGCAACAAGATGCAAAGGAAGAAGACAGCAAAGATCGGCATGAAGATGATCCGGATATGCCGCGCCCCCGTGACAACCCGATAAATGAAATCGACCATGGCCTTCATTTATCGCTTCCCGCCTTCGTTTTTCACGATTCTGGCGCCCTTAGTTGCCGTCATCGCCGCGCACCCCTGCCCGTGAAAGTATACTTTGTATTTCCTGCGGAGAATAGCTTTCTTTTGCCTTGACATGAACGACGGGGATGCCGGCGGCCCCGAGGGCATCGTCGGCAAAGCGGTCCCGACCCTGTCTTTTGGCCTGGTTGCGGGTGCTCTCGCCAAGCTCTATGACAAATCGAATGCCCAGGGTTGCCGGGTCACAGGCAACGATGTCGACATGTCTGCTCTGGATTTCGTTGAATGCCTTTTGCCACGCGCTCCTGCCGAGACCGTTTTGAACCGTCACGATGTCCGCCAGGCGGACCTTTCCCATGAAGCGATATCGATCATTAGTGGCCTGTTCGAGTACGCCCAGTAAAGATCGTTCGGCGGGAGAGAAGAACTCTTGTTTCGCCAAGTACGGGTAGGTCTGATCCAGCAGCGCTTTTTGTTTCAGAATAACGATCACAAAGGCGATGATGACCACCAGAACGACCAGATAAAAGGCTTGTGGCAGAAAAATGTCGGACATCTGAAAGGATTCCTTCCCTGTTTGGAACAAAAAGCGCCGCAACGCCCCTGCGCACCGCCATCGGCCGGAGCGGCGGGTCTGAGGTCATCGGACATACCGATGCCGCCGTCGCCGCAGCGGAATTGCCGTCCGCGGGCGGGGCATGATCCGCTCAGTGTAATTGCCGCTCAACAATATTGCCCCGGATGCACGGTATCCGTGGCATGCCGCCCGCTGAGGCTGTTATCAGGCGCCGGTACGCATGAAGCAGCGAAGCACGTTCTCCATGAGCGTGTTGATCTCAGAGTTACAGCGGGATTGAACTGAACGGAGCGCCTGCCCGTTTTGCCGGGCGGATGGGCACGCCCGACCCGAACCCATCCGGTTTTCGGGAAGGGGCGCACGGTAAGGGTTTGCTTCATTCCCTCATTGCAAAGGGATGAGGTTCTCCGTGGCCGTGCCGTTGTTCCACGTTCCGATGAGACGGCCGTCCGGCTGGACCGCGTAGATGACCGGGTATGGTGCTCCCCATTCGACGGTCAGAATATTTCCGTCCAGTGAACCGGTACCGCTGTAGGTGGTGCTTCCAATTTTCCAGACGAACAGGTAGGCTTCGCTTCTTTTCGTTATGGTGACAATTCCACTGTAGGTCGTGCCATTGGGATTTCGCCCCATCGCACTGTACTGGCCCTCGAGCTTTACGGATACCGCCTGTCCGGCCGAGGGTTTCGTCTTTTCCCCCTTTTCCCCCGTGTTGAGCAAATCGGCGATCGCCGCCGTCTTGGCGATATCCCCCTTGGCCACCCCGATGACCTTGGCCGTAAACATGTCGATGGCCTTGCAGGAGATTCGGATGCTGTCCCCAAAGGGGGTGAGCGAGCCCGTAATCAGGGCGTCGGCCCCGGCAATCTTGCCCAGTTTCCTCACGGAATCCGGATCGACGATGCCGGACATCGACAGTTTGTTTTCCGCGAGGATGCTCTTGAGGTGATTGCGGTCAACGACATCGAACCCCATGTTGGTGTTGATCAGGTCGCCCGCCAGTTCTTCCGCGACAAACCGCCCCAACTCGTTCGGGTTGCCTTCCAGGTCCGTGAAATCGACAACCGCGACGACCTTCTTCCCGTGATCCTTGACGGCCGCGGCCAGTGTGGCGGCGAGGGAGCGCATTTCCCGTTCGTAGGCCGCAAGCGGGCCTGCCTGAACAAGGACCACCAGTAGCGAGAGCAAAAGCACGATGGCGTTCTTTGGCAATAATTTCATTGCTGCCGTATCGCGACCTCCTCCGACTCAAAATGAGCGCAATTTAGTTACCACTTCCTTGCGAGAATGCAAAATCATTTATTGCCGTCCGCGAACCGTCGCATCGGACGCGCCTTTCATGTTTTCGGCATCGACCCCTGCTCGCATGGTGGTCGTAGTACGACTCAACGACAGGCATCAGCGGCGACCGGAGGCCGTCCGCCGGGACCGGTTATCATGCGTCCGGTTCTTAGTGGTACAAAGTCAGTCCACAGTTTTGACACTTCTTCTGCGGGGGAAAACTAATGCTGCTGGACGGGGTATAATTGTCTTTGGAAACCGTCTGAACGAAAAAGAAGGCATTGCATTTAGGACATTTCATTTTATGTAATCTGTTCTGGATAAACATCCCAAGGATGAACAAGAACGATGGAAGAAGGATTGGGAGCCAATTCTTGGACCGCTCGATGTATGCCATGATCAGTGCCAGAATCGGGAGAAAGGAAAAGAGGATGAATAGAAATATCCGCCTCATTTTCCTAATATCAGCCAAACCTCTGCTTATTTCATGGATTGATGGTGTCATCGAAGGTCCTTTGCCTAACGCCAAGGGTCAGGTTCGCTGTAAAACGTTGCCGGCACCCTCTTATTATTGGCCGTCCGCTTTGAATCTTTCGGCGAGCCACCAGCTGTTGTGGGGCAAAGCCATTGTCAATCCGCCGGATGCGCCAAGTCGTCACCGCGGCATCAGCGCGAACACCCCCCAGCCCAGGTATTCGCGCGTGTAAGCGGCGTAACGCTCGGGTTCCGAGGTCAGTTGGGCCCGAACCTCTTGGGCGAGCTCGTCGCCGGGATTGGCTTCAAGCCATCGGCGCATGGTGAGCCATTTGGCCGCCTCGTATCGGTCCCAGCCGTCCTGGTCCGCCAGAACCATTTCCACGACGTCGTAGCCAAGGCGGCCGAAAGACGCAAGCAGATCCGGAAGCATGAGGAAGTCCGAGAGGGAGTGGGCAAGACACCCTTTGGCAACCGCTTCCGTCGGCGGCAACTGCCGCCAGTAGGGCTCGCCGATGAGGATGATCCCTCCGGGGCGCAGGCTCCGCGCCAGAAGCTCGATCGTGCCGGCGACTCTCCCGCCGATCCAGGTGGCGCCGACACAGGCTGCCACATCGACCTTCTCGTCGGCGACGTAGCCGGCGGCATCGCCGTGGATGAACTGGACTCGATCGGCGACGCCGAGTTCCACGGCACGGAGTTTCGCTTGCTCGGTGAACAACCGGCTCATGTCGATGCCGGTGCCGTTGACGCCGTGATCGCGCGCCCAGGTGCACAGCATCTCCCCCGAACCGCTGCCGAGGTCGAGCATTCGGGCCCCCGATTCCAGACGCAGCGCCGCCCCGAGCGTGGCGAGCTTCTCGGGCGTGATCGGGTTATGGATGCGGTGAGCGCTTTCGGTGATGTTGAAGATCCGCGGGATGTCCATGGTGGAAAATTTCCTTACGGGTGTGAATCGATTCGGTTACGGCCTAACGCTGCGCTTCAGCCGCGCGAGGTACGAGCGTCGGCCGGACACGATTGTTCGGCAACGCCGTCATTCTGCTACACAAAACTCGGTCTCCCCCAAAAATCTGACAAGGTCGCCAAAATAAAGGCAAAAAAGTTCGTGGCTTTCAGCCAGATAGATCTTTTCAAGCTCATGTTTTGGGAGACCTTCAAATTCCTCCAGCGATATCAATGGCGGCAAAACAATAGCCACATTATCCGTCATGTCGAGCATATTCCTTAAAACCAAATCCGCCGGGGGTTGGGTGTTGGATTGTTGAAATCGATATCGATGATCGGGTCCCGTGACTGCCCAGTCCGGATCAATAAAAACCGCGTCAACCTTCGGTATTTTCTTTATGGTCTCCGTTTCAAGGATGCTACCGAGTAAAAAGGATACCTTCGCTGAAAGTCCCTCTTTCTTGATATTGCTGATCGCCTTTTTCTGGATGGACTCGTCAATTTCAACCGTGATGACATGCTTAGCCGTTCTTGCCAGCGATATCGTCGTGAATCCCGCTCCCGTGCAAGTTTCTAAAGTATTAAGACCGATAAATCGTTCTGCGAAATGTCTGGTGATACGCCGGTCGATGCCCATGATAAAGGTGCGCTCGTCGGCAAGGTAGTCGTCACCAAATTTTTCCCGGATCGCATTTGGATTAAGATCCATCTTCGTCACATGCCGAACGTGACCATCACCGGCTGGGATGGACCACAGCGGAATTCCCGTCCGGGTGAATGGCATTGTTCCGTGCCGGTCTACGCCTTCTTGGCGATGACTGCAAATTCATTGGAGTTCCGATCATACGGGGTTCCCGCGACGTCCGAATAAACCCCCTCGATGGAAAATCCTGCCTCAACGAGCTCCCTGTCCAAGTCCTCCAGGGCAAAATATTGCAGCCAGTTGTATACCGTCCTGGTGCGCTGCGCCTCGACAATCGTGTATTTGTCAAGTGCTACCTTCTCTTTGTAATATTTGAAGGTATTTAGAAAACCATGGTACTTGTTTGGCGACCAGAATCCATTGAGCAGGTTTACTTCGTATGTCGCTGCCTCTTCCCTTTGTTCGAATGCCGCCATGGAATAGACGTCAAAAAGAACTGAGCCACCGGGCTTTAGAAACCTGCGGAATTTTCTCAGAATCCCTCTTCTTTGTGTTGGACTGAGGGCGCAGAAGTCGCACATGATCATCAGCGCAAGGTTGAAGCGGTCTTCCGTTTCAAAGTCAAGGTAATAAATAACATAAAGAACTGAATATTTGGCTAATGGCTACTGAGGAATAGTTCATGCTGCCTTCTCTCTTTGTTTATATAACATGGTGTAGACCGATCAGGGTGGACGGCCTTCATTGACAGCCATTTTTTGTTTCTGGATGAGGCAGACTTTGGCACAAGTCGGGTTAGGTGTCAAATGGAAATCATATCTAAAATGATAGGTACTTCAAGATGACATAGCAGATGATGAAAGCTCATGGATCATGTCCATGATGGTCCTCGGAAACGGCTTTAGGGGAAATCTCGCCGGAGGGTGTTCGCAAGGCTGGGTTTGGTGACTTGGCGGCCTGACAAAGAAAAGGGGGCAATCTCGCGATTGCCCCTCGGTGAAGCTGATCCAATAACTCTTTGACGCCTATCCCTTGACTGGCGGTTTCAACATCCAGACGATTCCGATCGAGACGAGGCACAGGACGCCGGAGATGATGAACGGGGTCGTGTAACTGGCCGCCGTGAACTCCTTGACGACGACGGCGCCCTTGTCCAGGGCCTCGTAGGGGATCTTGCCGACGACGGTCATCAGCTTCGGGGCCAGCCAGGGGCCGAACAACCCGCCGACACCGTAGGCCGCGAACATCAGGCCGTAGTTGGCGCCCACGTTCTTCGTCCCGAAGTAGTCCGCCGTCACCGCCGGGTACAGACCGAGGAACCCGCCGAAGCAGAACCCGATCGAGCAGACGCCGAAGAGGAAGAGCGGATAGGAGGTGAAGGTGTTCAGGAAGAGCATGACCACGCCGGCATAGGCGAAGATGATGATGAGCGTGACCTTTCGCCCCAGGACGTCGGAGATCTGCCCCCAGACGAGCCGACCGGCGGCGTTCAGGATGGCGACGATCATGACGGCGGCCGCCCCCTGATCCGCGATGGTCTTGAAGATATCCTGGGGGATTGTTGCCATGGTCTTCGCGCCTTCGATCATCGGCGGCGACTGCCAGATATTGGTGATGTTCATGATGATCATGAGTCCCGCCATGCAGCCGGCGAAGTAGGTGATCCACAGGAGGTAGAACTGGACGGTCTTGAGCATCTCCATCGTGCCGAAGTCCGCGCCGGCCGAGGCGGCCGCGCCGGGGGCGGGGGCGGGAGGATTCCAGCCCGCGGGCTTGAAGCCGGCCGGGGGATTGATCATGAGCTGGGCGCCCAGGACGACGGCGACGAGGAAGATGATGCCGAGGTACATGAAGGTCGCCATGATGCCGGAGGAGGCGATGAAGTATTTCGCCACGGGGGTGAAGACGAGCGCGCCCGCGCCGAAGCCGGCCACGGCGAGCCCCGTGATCATCCCGCGCTTGTCGGGGAACCACTTGACGCAGGTGGCGATCGGACAGACGTAGGCCGTGCCGATGCCGAGTCCGCCGAGGACGCTGAAGGCCAGGGTGAAGGCCATGAGGCTGGGGGCATAGGCCGCGATGATGAGGCCCGCGCCCAGCATGATGCCGCCCACGGTCGCGACGATGCGCGGGCCGATCTTGTCCTGGATCTTGCCGGCGAAGATCACGCCCAGGGCGAAGAAGGCCAGGATGAGCTGGGAGGGAAGGGCGAGGTCGGTCGGGGACCAGTCGGGGAATTTTGCACTCAGGGCCGGCTTGAAGACGCTGTAGATGTAGACCGCGCCGAGACTGACCTGGATCAGCAGGGCGCCGACGACGACCAGCCACCGGTTCATGGTTTTCTCTCCTGCCATAGACGTTCCTCCTTGAATGGAAAAAGAATTGTAAAAAGATAGCCCGGCGTTAACCACATCCCGATTGACATGTCAATCAATAATTCAGGCCGGGGCCTTGAAGAATTCCCCGTACAGCAGGGCTTGGTTGCGGTTCTCCACGCCGAGGGCCTGCTCGAGCCCGCCGATGTCCAGGTTGACGTTGATGGCCTCCTTGGTCAGGCGCAGTCCGGCCGGGTTCTTGCCGTTCATGGTGCGGGCGAGTTCGAGCGCGGTATCCGTCAGGCGGTCCCGCTCGACCATGCGGCTGACCAAGCCGAGGCTCACGGCCTCCGCGGCGGACATGTAGTTCCCGGTCAGCATGAACTCGTACGCCCGCCCGGCTCCGATGGCGCGGGGCAGGAGATAGCTGCACGCCATGTCGGCGCCCCCCAGGCCGATGTTGATGTAGGCGGCCGAGAAACGGGCGTCGGGGCTGATGACGCGCAGGTCCGACGCGAGGGCGAAGCTCAGGCCGATGCCCGCCGCCGCCCCGTGCACGATGCAGACGACGATCTGGGGAACCTGGCGCATCTTCAGCATCAGCCTGCCCATGCGGGCCTGGGACTGGTAGAACTGGAGGGAGTTCATGGTCTTCTGAAGCTCCAGGCCCTCCTCCATGTCGAGCCCGGCGCAGAAGCCCTTCTCGCCGTTGCCCTTGAGCAGGACGATGCGCGTGTCAGGGTCGTTCTCGCGCTCGGCCCAGAAGTGTTCCAGCTCCTTCATCATGGCCTGGTTGACCGCGTTGTACTTCCGCGGCCGGTTGAGGGTCAGAACGCCGATGCCGGGCTCCGCCGTTTCATACTGAATCGTCTCGTATTGCATGCAAAAATCTCCCTCCTTTTCAAGGTTATGAAACCTTCACATCATGTCCCTTCGACCGTCCTTCTTGTCATTTCGACCGAGGGGAGAAATCTTTAAGAAACGGCCATCGTGAAGATGTCTCGTCACTCGTGCTCCTCGAAATGACATGATGCAAGGTCTCGTTATTTCGATCTTCGGGCAATCAGACGGAGGCCTTGATCGGGGTCCCCGTTTGTCAGCCTGGGTTTGGCGAAGGGTGAACGCGTCGACGCACGCGCCGGTCGACGGGCGCAGGCAACGCCCGGACGAACACGTCACGAGGCGATCTTTTTCAGATCCGCTGGCGAATTGATGTTCAGGAACATCCAGCCGGCGGGATCGAAGGAGCGGACCTCCTCTTCCGATAGGGTATGGATCTTCATCCCGGTGTAGAATCCGGTGACCTTCAGGCGGTTTTCGTCCATCAGGCGCTTCATGGGGGCGGCGCAACGCTTACTGTAAATGGCGTGGAGCGGCTGGTAGCCTTCGGGCTGGAAGGGGACGACGATATCGTTGCCCGGGGCCTGTTCCATCATGTGCCGGATGAAGTCTTTCCGGAGGAAGGGCATGTCGCAGGCGGCGACGAAGACGTAGTCGTGGGTGGCATAGAAGAGCCCCGTGTAGATCCCGCCCAGCGCCCCCTTGCCCTTGTAGACGTCCGTGACGATGGCGACGTCCTGGTCGAGGTATTCTCGCGGGGCGTTGGTGACGATGATGACCTCGGCGAAGAGGTCCTTGAACAGGTTTACCGTCCGGTCGATGAGCCGTTCGCCGTCGAGGGTGAGCAGGGCCTTGTTGCGGCCCATACGCGTATTTTTGCCGCCGGAAAGGATGATGCCCGTCACGTGCTGCTCCTTCTTCGGAGCTGTCCGCGCCCGCTTCGACTCCCGTGGGGCGCCGGTCGGCCCGGTGCGGGAAAGCTAACCGATCTCCGCGGAAAGATAAAGCGAAAAATGCCGGGCCGCCGGAGGAGGATCGCCTCTCACGGCGGGAAGCATAGGCAACCCACCGGGTTGTGTCAATGAAAATGACGGCGGGATATTTTAATGGAAAAAAGCCCCTGATTGTGCATAGTGACATCCCTGAAAACGGCGATGTCCCCGTGCGCTGGACGCTTCGCAACGGGCGCATCCCCGCAATCGAAAGGAGACGAACGGATGAAGATTCTGGCGCTCCAGGGGAGCCCCCGCCCGGCGGGCTATACCCAAATGGTGTTGGACCCGTTCCTGGAAGGCGCCCGGAGCCGCGGCGCCGAAACGGAAACGATCTTCCTGGCCAAGCAGAAGATCCGTCCCTGCATCGGCTGTTACACCTGCTGGTACAAGACCCCCGGAATCTGCATCCATAAAAACGACGACATGCCGGCGCTGCTGGAGAAGCTGAAGGCCTGCGACGTCGCGGTGTACGCCACGCCCCTGTACTACTTCGCCATGATCTCCTACATGAAGGTGTTCTCGGAGCGGATGATGCCGCTGATCCTGCCGCAACTGGTCGAGCGGAACGGCGAAACCGGCCATCCCCACCGCGACCCGGATGCCGGACCGGACCGGATCGTGCTGCTGTCGGTCTGCGGGTTTCCGGAGATCAGCCACTTCGATGCCCTCGTGGCGCAGTTCCGTCTGTTGACGCGCTACGGGAAGCCCTCCCTGGCGGGCGTGCTCCTGCGGCCCGGATCGGAGAGCATGCTGTTCATGGACAAGCTGGGCAAGAAGGGGAAGGCGGTCATGGAGGGGTTCTTCCGGGCCGGTCGGGAAATCGTGGATCTTGAGCGGATCTCGCCGGAAACCGAGGCGGTCTGCAGCCAGCCCTGGACGACCAACCTGCGGAGCTTCCGCGATCAGGCGAACCTGTTCTGGGACATCCGCGCCGAGCACCACGAACGCACCCGGCGCGGCGAAGAGACGCGTCCGTTCGAGGAGGCCGTCCGGAAGGACATCCGGATGCTCCTGGGCGGGATGGCGGGGCGTTTCAGCCCCAAGTTTCGGGAAATCAAGGCCAAGATGCAATTCGACGTGACGGGCGAGCAGCCGGGGCAATGGCACCTGGTCATGGCCGACGGGTACTGCGGGTTTTGCACGGGGCCGGCCGACCGTCCGGATCTGATCATCCGCACGCCCTCGGAGGTTTGGATCGCGATCATGGAGGGGCGCTTGAACGGCGCCGAGGCCTTCGCCGAGGGGAAGTACACGGCCGAGGGGGACCTGAACCTGCTCATGGGCCTGCAGAAGCTCTTCGGCGGGGGATGACCGGTCCCCGTCCGCGGGAACCGGTCCGCCGCGAGAAAATGTCTTGACAGGCCGGCAAAGGTGTGAGATAGGCGCAGCCATACTCTGAAAGGTCGCGTTCCGAAGATGAACAGGATGGGCAACGGGAACAGCTATTACTTTAGCTATTATTATTTTGACGCACCGGTCTGCCCAGCGCTTAGGATGACTTGAAGGGAATAAAATAAAACAAGCTAAGCCATGGGGAGATCAACGCTGCCCATGGCTTTTTTGTTTTGGGGCCGGGGCGGCGGTGTTCGTCCCGGCCCTTGTTTTTGGAGGTCAAGTGCCATGATCGTTGTCATGAAGAAGAAGGCCACGGATGCCCAGATCGATCAGGTCATCGAGTGGATCGAGTCCGTCGGGTACCGGACCCACCCTTCCCGGGGCGTGGAGCGGAGCATCATCGGCGCCGTCGGGGACGAGCGCGGCAAGGGCCAGCTAAAATCCGTCGAGAACCTGCCCGGGGTGGAAAAGGTGGTCCCGATCCTCAAACCCTACAAGCTCGCCAGTCGCGAGTTTTCCGAGGCCGATACCGTCATCCCGGTCGGAGATATGAAGATCGGCGGGACGTCCTTCGTCGTCATGGCCGGTCCCTGTTCCGTGGAAAGCGAGGAACAGTTGATGGAGAGCGCCTACATCGTCCGCAAGGGCCACGCGCAGATCCTGCGTGGCGGGGCCTTCAAGCCTCGGACGTCGCCCTACAGCTTCCAGGGCATGGAGGAAGAGGGCCTGAAGCTCCTGAAAAAGGCCAGCGAGCGGACCGGGCTGCCGGTGGTCACGGAGGTCATGAATACGACGGAGGTGGACCTGGTGGCGTCGTACGCCGACATCGTCCAGATCGGCGCCCGCAACGTCCAGAATTTCGCGCTGCTGAAGCGGGTCGGCCAGATCCGCAAGCCGGTCCTTCTCAAGCGGGGCATGATGACGACGATCGAGGAGCTCCTCATGTCGGCGGAGTACATCCTGGATTCGGGGAACGACCAGGTCATCCTCTGCGAACGGGGGATCCGCACCTTCGAGACGGCGACGCGCAACACCCTGGATCTGAGCGCCGTGCCGGTGCTCAAGGGATTGACGCACCTGCCCGTCATCGTCGATCCTAGCCATGCCGCCGGCCACTGGCGGTACGTCATCCCGCTGGCGCGGGCGGCCGTCGCCGTGGGGGCCGATGGGATCATCATCGAGGTGCACCCGGAGCCGGAAAAGGCCGTCTCCGACGGCGCCCAGTCCCTGAAACCGGAGAAGTTCTACCGGATGATGGAAGAGCTGCGCGTCATCGCCGGGGTGATGGGGAAGGAGATGGGGGTGCCGGCATGAAGAAGATCCGCGTCAATCTCGACCGGAAATCGGCGGATGCCCACGAGATCTTCATCGGCCGGGGCATCATCGACCGCATGGGGCTCCTCATGGCCAAGAACAACTGGGCGTCGCGCTATGTCCTCGTGACCGACAGCCGCGTGGCCGAGCTGCACGGCGACAGGGTCCTGGCGACCCTCCGGGGCATGAACCTCGCGGTGGACATGATCCAGTTCCCGGCGGGGGAGGCGTCCAAGACGGTTCGGACCTGCCTCGATCTCGTCGAGCGGCTGCTGGCCCTCGGGGCGGACCGGAAGTCCGCGCTGATCGCCCTGGGCGGCGGGGTGGTCGGCGATCTGACGGGGCTTGCGGCCTCCCTGTTCATGCGGGGCATTCCGTACCTGCAGGCGCCGACGACGCTGCTAGCGCAGGTGGACAGCGCCATCGGGGGAAAGACCGGGGTCAATCTGCCGGCGGCGAAGAACATGCTGGGCACCTTCTACCAGCCCAGGGGCGTCTTCATCGACCTCGCCTTTCTGGACACGCTGCCGAAGCGGGAGTTTGCCAACGGCCTGGCGGAGATCGTCAAGTACGGCGTCATCGAGGATCCGGAGCTTCTGAAGCACCTGGCCGACGAGGCCGAGGCGATCCGGGGGCGCGACGGGGCGGTCCTGGAGCGCCTGGTCGCCCGGTCCTGCCGGATCAAGAAGGGCATCGTGGAGCTCGACGAGACGGAGAAGGGGCTCCGCCGTATCCTGAACTTCGGCCACACGATGGGGCACGCCGTGGAAGCCGCGACGGACTACGGAATGGCGCACGGGGAGGCCGTGGCGGTAGGCATGGTGGCCGCCGCGAGGCTTTCGGTCGCCCTCGACCATCTGTCCTCCGACGAGGGCGAACGCATCGAGGCCGTTCTGCGGGCCATCGGCCTTCCCGTCCGGATTCCCGGTAACGTGAGCGCCGAGCGTCTGCTGGACGGATTGCGGATGGACAAGAAAAAGGAAGGCGTGGACGTTCACTTCGTCCTGTTGAAGAAGATCGGGATTCCGTTCGTGAACGGCGGGGTCCCGGAGGCGCTCCTGCGCAAAACGATCGAGGATTTGCAGTCATGAAGAAGACCCCCCTGGACGATTTGCGGGCGGCCGTGAAGGAACGGGACCGGGAACTGGTCCGTCTGCTGAACGAGCGGGCGAAACTGTCCGTCGAAATCGGCCGGGTCAAGGCCGTTCAGAACCGGCCCGTTTACGATCCGGCCCAGGAGGCGGAGGTTTACGCACGGCTGGAGGCCCTGAACGAAGGCCCCCTGACCGGCCCGGCCCTGCGGGACGTGTTCCGGGAGATTCTCTCCCAATCCCGGGCCCTGCAGACCCCCATGACCGTGGCCTATCTGGGGCCGGAGGCGTCTTTTTCCCACTTGGCGGCCCTTTCCCATTTCGGGCGGCAGGCGCGGTACGTCCACGCGGCGACCATCGCCGAGGTGTTCGACGCCGCGGAGAAGGACAAGGGCGTCTGGGGCATCGTCCCGGTGGAAAATTCCACCGAGGGTGCCGTAAAGCGGACGCTCGACCGCCTGATGACGACCCCTCTGACCATCCGGGCGGAGCGCTTTCTCAGGATCACGCTCTGCCTGATGGCGCAACGGTCCGGACGGAAGGGAATCCGCAGGATTTATTCCCACCCGCAGGCGCTCGCGCAGTGCCGGGGGTGGCTCGACCGGAACGTCCCCCGCGCCGAACGCCTGGAGGTCGCCAGCACGGCGGCGGCGGTCCGGAAGGCGCAGGAGGAGAAGGACGCCGCCGCCGTCGGCAGTCCCATGGCCGCCGAGGCCTACGGCCTGAAGGTGGTCGCGGCGGGCATCGAGGACAGCCCGTGGAACACCACGCGGTTTTTCGTGATCGGCCGGGGCGAGGGCGAGCCCACGGGGCGGGACAAGACCTCTATCCTCTTCGGGACCCCTCACGTTCCCGGAACGCTCCTGAATGCCCTGGAGCCGCTCGCAAGGGAGGGCGTCAACATGACGCGGATCGAATCGTACCCCCTCCGCGACCGGATGTGGGAATACCTCTTCTTCGTCGATTTCCTCGGCCATCGCCGGGACGAGAAGGTCCGCCGCTGCCTCGCAGAAATGGCGGCCAAGACGACCCTGATCAAGATCCTCGGGTCCTATCCCCAGGGGGAGGAGGCATGAATCGGTGCGCTCCCGTTCACACCGGCGTCCGCCCCCGCCCGGTTTCGGGGGCGGGGACCTCCGGATCAGGCATGAGGATTTGCGTTCCCGTTACGGCCGCCACGAACGAAGCCGCGCTCGCGCTCATGGACAGGGTGCTGGCCGAGGCCGATCTCGTGGAGATCCGCCTGGATGCCATCCGCAAACCGGACCTCGCACGTCTGCTGCGGGGGAGGCGGGGTCGGGTTCTCGTCACGAACCGGTCCGCGGCGGAGGGGGGCGCCTTTGACGGCTCCGAGGTCCGGCGGGTCGCGCTCCTGCGGGAGGCGGTCGCCCTGGGGGCCGCCTACGTGGATGTCGAGGCGGCGACCGACGGGGGGCTGATCCGGTCGCTCCGCGAAACCCTGCGGGACCAGGATGGCGCCACGAAGCTCGTCGTCTCCTGGCACGACGTGACGGGGACGCCTTCGGCGCGGGCGCTCAGGAAGAAGCTGCGGGAGCTGATGGCGTTTAAGGCCGATGTCGTGAAGCTGGTGACGCGGGCGGAGACCGTCGCGGACGCGTTCCGGGTGCTCGAACTCATACCCGCGGCCGGGCGGCGGGGCCAGGAAATCGTTGCCTTCGCCATGGGGCCCAGGGGCCGTGCCAGCCGCCTGCTGTCCGTACTGATGGGCGCCAGCTGGACGTTCGCCGCGCTCGCGGCGGGGGCGGAATCGGCGCCGGGGCAGATGACGGTCGGAGAAACCCGGCAATCGATGTCCGTCTTGACCCGGGGCTCTCAAAACGGACGCCCGTGAAACGGAGCCCGATTTCCCGCTTCTGACGGGGAGGGATCGCATGTCGATTCCCCTGCAGACGGCGGGGAGAAATGAAGGAGTGTGCATCGCGTCATGGATGTCTACGGCGTTATCGGCAATCCCGTCGGCCACAGCCTCTCGCCCCTCATGCACCAGGCGGCCCTGGACGCCCTCGGGATCCCGGCGCGGTATCTCGCCTTTGCCGTGCGGGATCTGCCCGCCGCGGTGCAGGGGATCCTGGGGCTGAACCTCCGTGGTGTCAGCGTCACCCTGCCGTTCAAAACGGAGGTCATGACCCTGCTCGACGAGGTCGAGGCCGATGCCAGCGCCATCGGCGCCGTCAACACGATCGTCAACGACCACGGGCGGCTGACCGGCTTCAACACCGACGGAACCGGGCTGATCCGGGATCTTCGGGAGGTCATGGATATCGAGGGACGGCGTTTCGCCGTCCTGGGGGCCGGCGGCGCCGCACGCGCCGCCGTGTTCGGCCTCCTGCAGGCCGGGGGGATTCCGGTCGTGCTCAACCGGACCGCGCAGAAAGCAGAGGCGCTGGCGGCGGCCTTCGGCTGCGATTTCCGTCCGCTGGCGGAAGCGGCCGGCGTGGAGGCGGACTGCCTGATCAACACGACGCCGGTGGGGATGGCGCCCGGGGTCGAACGCTCGCCGCTGACGGCGGACGTTCTCGGAAGGTTCCGCTGGGTGGTGGACATCATCTACACCCCCCTGCGGACCCGTCTCCTGAGGGAGGCGGCCGCCGTGGGCTGCCGGACCCGCTCCGGCCTCGGCATGTTCATCCACCAGGGGGCGGAGCAGCTCCGGATCTGGACGGGCCGGACCCCGCCCGTGGACCTGATGCGCCGGGTGGTGGAGGCGCGGCTGATCGAAGCCGGCTGAAGGGGAAGGGAAAGACCGCACGCGATGGAAGACCTGACCGAAATCAGACCGCTCCGCGACCTGGACGCCCGGGTGACCCTGCCCGGCTCCAAGAGCTACACGCAGCGGGCGCTCGTCATCGCCGGTTTGGCGGAGGGGACGTCCGTCCTGCGGGACCCCCTGCTTTCGGAGGATACGGGGGTCATGATCGACGCCCTCCGCGCCCTGGGCGCCGGGATCGCCCGGGAGGACGGGGACCTCGTCGTCGCGGGAACGGCCGGGAAGATCGCCCGGCCGGAAGGGGAGATCCGGCTCGGCAACAACGGGACGGCCCTGCGCTTCCTGACGGCGGTGGTTTCCCTCGGGCGGGGCGTTTTCACCCTGACCGGCGATCCCCGCCTGTGCGAGCGCCCGATCGGGCCCCTCCTGGAGGCCCTCGATGCCCTCGGCGTCGACGCCCGCAGCCGCGGGGACAACGGGCACCCTCCCGTCGTCGTCGTCGCGGACGGCCTGAAGGGTGGGCAAGTGGTTTTCCGGGACATCGAGAGCAGCCAGTACGTTTCCGCACTCCTGCTCTCGGCCCCCTATGCGTCGGGGGACACGCGCCTCGACCTCGCGGGTTGCATCCCGTCGCTCCCGTACGTGGCGATGACGATCGAGGCGATGGCGACCTTCGGTCAGGACATCGCCCGCCCGGCCGCCCACGCGTTTGCCGTCCGCGGGAACGGCGGGTACCGGGGGCGGGAGTACCGCGTCGAGGGAGATGCCTCCAGCGCGTCCTATTTCTTCCTGGCCGCGGCCCTCACGGGGGGGCGGGTCCGGGTGGACAACGTCCGCCCCCGGACCTTGCAGGGGGACATCGGGCTGCTCGCCATTCTCGAAGAACTCGGTTGCCACGTTCGGAGGGGCGAGGACTGGGTCGAGGTGGAAGGCGGCCGCCTGGCTCCGGGCGACGTCGCCCTGGGCCTCGGCGACATGCCGGACATGGTTCCGACCGTCGCCGTCCTGGCGGCCCTGCGTCCCGGCCGGACGATCATCCGGAATGCGGCCCATCTGCGGCTGAAGGAGAGTGACCGTCTCGCGGCCCTGGCGTCGGAACTGGTCCGGGTCGGCATCGGGGCCCGCGAGACGGAAGACGGTCTCGTCATCGACGGGGGGACGCCGCACGGCGCCGTCATCGAGACGTACAACGACCATCGGATCGCCATGAGCTTTGCCATCCTGGGGCTCGTGGTTCCCGGCGTCCGGATCGTCAACGGCGCATGTGTGGGGAAATCCTTTCCCGGATTCTGGCAGGCGCTGGAGGGGCTTTACGCATGAAGAACGTAGTGCTCGCGGGATATCGCTGCACGGGAAAAACCAGCGTCGGAAGGGGACTGGCGGCCCGCCTGCACCGTCCCTTTTACGACACGGACGATCTGGTCCGGGAGCGGACGGGGATGTCGGTCCGGCGGATCGTTGCGGAACAGGGATGGGCGTCCTTCCGTTCGGCTGAAAGGGCGGTGATCGCGGACCTCGCGTTCTTGAAGGGCGCGGTTGTCGCGCTGGGGGGCGGCGTCGTGCTGGACCCCGAGAACGTGGCCGCCGTGAAGGCGAACGGCCGGGTGATCTGGCTCGTCGCCGATGCGCGGACGATCGTCGCCCGGATGGGGGAGGACCCTGTCAGCGCGACTCAGCGCCCGTCCCTCCGGGGGGTGGACCGGCTGAAGGAAACGGTGCAGATACTCGCCGAGCGGACGCCGGTCTATCGGGCGGCCGCCGATTTTACGGTTGACACGACGGGGAAAACGGTGGATGAAATCGCAGCGGAGATCGGCGGATTTCTGGCGCGCAGCCCTGACGCAACTCCACCCGACGGAACGGATCCATGCGGATCGTGATCCCGCCGCACGCGGGGCATATTCCGGCCCTGTGCGCTTCTCGCGCGGTGGGGCAGGGGCCTCCGGAAAATCTCCCCGGCGCGTTTCCGGGATGCGCTGCGCCGGGGTCCGATGAAGAGGAGTTATCCTGATGTCCGGCAATACGACAGGCATTGTTTTTCGGGTGACCACCTGGGGAGAGTCCCACGGGGAGGCCGTGGGGGCGGTGGTGGACGGCTGCCCTCCCGGCATCGCGCTCGCGGCCGAAGCAATCCAGCGGGAACTCGACCGCCGCAGGCCGGGGAGCGACGCCCTGGCCTCCCCCCGCCGGGAGGAAGACTGGGTGGAGATCCTCTCCGGCGTGTTCGAGGGGAGAACAACCGGCACGCCCATCGCGCTGACCATCCGGAACAGCGACGCCGCGAGCGCCGCGTATGACGACCTGAGGGACGTCTTCCGGCCGGGTCATGGGGATTTCACCTACTGGAAGAAATACGGCCTCCGGGACCACCGGGGCGGGGGACGCGCTTCGGGACGAGAGACGGCGGCCCGCGTGGCGGCCGGGGCCGTCGCCCGTCGGGTCATCGCACCGGCCGGCATTACCGTCGCGGCGTTCACGCGGGCCCTGGGCGGCATCGTCGCGAAGAGCGACCCGCCCGGCGACGCGGACCGGAACCGGCTCCGCTGCCCCGACGCCGCGGCGGCGGAGCGGATGGAGCGGCGGCTGGCCGGCGCGAAGCGGCAGGGGGACACCCTGGGCGGTGTCGCGGAAATTTGCATTCACGGATGTCCGCCGGGTCTGGGCGAGCCGGTCTTCGACAAGCTCGACGCCGATCTGGCCCGCGCCCTTATGGGGATCGGGACGGTCAAGGGCGTGGAGATAGGCGCCGGCTTCGCGGCCGCCGCGATGAAGGGCTCCCGCTGCAACGATCCCATCGGGCCGGCGGGGTTTGCCTCCAACCACGCCGGGGGCGTCCTGGCCGGCATTTCCAACGGAGAGGCCATCCTTCTCCGCGCGGCGTGCAAACCGATCCCCTCCATCGGGCGGGCGCAGGAGACGGTCGACGTCCGGGGGAACCCGGCGACACTCGCCGTCCGGGGACGCCACGATGTGTGTGTCATCCCGAGGATCCTTCCGGTCTGCGAGGCGATGGTCTGCCTCGTCCTGGCGGATCATCTCCTGCGGCAGAAAGCGATCCGTCCATGAACCCTTTCGAAATCGGCATCGTCGGGGGGACGGGCGGGATCGGCCGCTGGTTTGCGGCGTTCTTTGAGTCGGAGGGCTATCCCGTTCACGTGGTCGGACGTAGGACGGACTTGACCTTCCGGGATCTGGCGGAGCGGTGTCGGGTCGTCATCGTGGCGGTGCCCATCGGCGTGACGCAAGAGGTCATCCACCGGGTGGGACCGCTCCTCGATCCGGGCGCGCTCCTGATGGACCTGACCTCCTTCAAGGCCGCACCGGTCCGCGCGATGCTCGACGCGTCGGCCGCGGAGGTGATCGGGTGCCATCCCCTCTTCGGGCCGGACGTCCCCTCGCTCGAGGGACAGAACGTCGCGATCTGTCCCGCGCGGGGAGAGCGCTGGCTCCCCTGGCTGCGCGACCGTCTCGGGAAGAACGGCGCCCGGATCGTCGAGACGACGCCGGAGCGCCATGACCGCATGATGGCCCTGGTTCAGGCCCTGAATCACCTGGATACGATTGCCCTCGGGTTGACCCTGAGGGAGGCGGGCGTTTCCCCGGCGGACCTGGAACCCTTTACCACCCCCATTTTCCGGATGAAGGCGGCGATCGTCGAAAAGGTCTTCGGCGCCAGCCCCCGCCTCTACGCGGAACTGATCGCCGGCAATCCACACACGGACGAGCTTCTGGCAATCTATGAGACGCAACTCGCGCGCCTCAAGGACCTGCTGGCGCGAAAGGACATCGACGGTTTCGCGGCCGCCCTGAATCCGGGGAAGGGGTCGCCATGAAGGGACTGGCCCTGTTTCTCCTCGCCTTCCTGATCCTCTACGGCGGTCTCCACGCTTACGCCTTCCTCAAGGTCCGGGCGGCCTTTCCGATCCCGCCGCCGCTCCATGTCGGCCTGATCCTTCTCCTGGGGCTGCTGTTTCTGGCGCCGCTGCTGATCCGCTATTCCGAAGGGGCCGGGTTCGAAACGCTGGCCCGGGGACTGTCCCACGTGGGCTATGGCTGGATGGGGTTCCTGTTCCTGTTCTGCGCCGCCGCCCTCTGCGTCGATCTCTTCCGGGTTTTGATCTCCGCGGGGGGAGTGGCGTTCAAACAGACGTTGGCCCCGCTGCTGCCTTCGCCCCGGCTGGTCTTTCTCATTCCCCTGATCGTGGCCGCTGTCGCGATGGCGTACGGGTACGGGGAGGCCCTGAGCATCCGCACGGAGCGGCTCGTGATCCGGACCGCCAAACTCCCCGCCGGGGTGGATCGCCTGCGGATCGTCCAGATCTCCGACATCCATATCGGCCTGATCGTCCGGGAGGACCGGCTCGATAAGATCGTGGCGGCGGTGCAGGCGGCCGGGCCGGACATCGTGGTGTCCACGGGAGACCTGGTGGACAGTCAGCTCGACCATATCCGCACCGCCATGGAGCGCTTGAGGGCGCTCCCGGCGCGGTACGGAAAATACGCCATCACGGGCAATCACGAGTTTTACGCCGGTCTCGACGATGCCCTCGCCTTTACGGAGGGGGCGGGATTCACGATGCTCCGGGACGAGGGCGTCCTGGCGGCCGGAGCGGTTCAGATCGTCGGCATGGACGACGTCCCGGGGCACGGGTTGGCATCCCCGACCGTGAGTCCCGAGCAGACGCTGCTCCGGGGGCTTGCGCCCGACCGTTTCACCCTTCTACTCAAGCACAAGCCCGTTGTCGAAAAGGAGAGCTTGGGCCGGTTCGACCTGCAGTTGTCGGGGCACACGCACCGGGGCCAGCTCTTTCCGTTCAGCCTGATCACCCGCCTGTTTTTCCCCTTCCACGCGGGCGCCTACGACCTGCCCGGTGGGGGAATCCTCTACGTCAGCCGTGGGACGGGGACCTGGGGGCCTCCCATCCGCCTGGGCGCGCCGCCGGAGGTGACCGTCATCGATCTCGTCCGCGTCGCGCCCTCCGCTCCCGATGCCGCCGGCCCTTTCTGACGACCCCGCACAAACCGGAATCGGGCCGGGGAGATCGTCATCTTTGCCCGCTGACAAATGGGGGCGGATGTGGTAGGGAAGAACAACTTTCAAGCGAGGGCGGGGTGACGATGACCAAGACGGGGTTCGACAACGAGCGGTATATCCGGGAGCAGACGGCGGCGATCCTGGGGCGGGTGGAGCGGTTCAACAACAAGCTCTACCTGGAATTCGGCGGCAAGCTGATGTACGATTTCCATGCGGCGCGCGTCCTGCCCGGCTACGACCCCAACGCCAAGATGCGGCTCCTGCAGGCCCTCAAGGACAAAGCGGACCTGCTGCTCTGCATCTACGCCGGCGACATCGAACGCAAGAAGATCCGGGCCGATTTCGGCATCACCTACGATTCCGATGCTCTCAAGCTGATCGACAACCTCCGGCAGTGGGGGGTCAACGTCCTCGGCGTCGTGATCACCCGCTTCGACCGCCAGCCAGCGGCCCAACTCTTCAAGAACAAGCTCGAGCGCCGCGGGATACGGGTCTTCACCCACCCGTTCACGCGCGGCTATCCCACGGACGTGGAGCTGATCGTCAGCGAGTCCGGCTACGGCGCCAACGAGTACATCGAAACGGGAAAACCCCTGGTCATCGTCACGGGACCGGGACCCGGGAGCGGGAAGCTCGCCACCTGCCTGTCCCAGCTCTACCACGACCACCAGCGGGGTTTGAAATCCGGCTACGCCAAGTTCGAGACCTTCCCCATCTGGAACCTTCCCCTGAAGCACCCGGTGAACATCGCCTACGAGGCGGCCACGGCGGACATCCGGGACTTCAACCTGATCGACCCCTTCCATCTGGAGGCGTACGGCGAAACGGTGGTCAATTACAACCGGGACGCTGAGGTCTTTCCGGTCTTGCGCCGGATTCTGGAAAAAATCACCGGCGGGGAGTCTTTCTACCGGTCGCCGACGGACATGGGCGTCAACCGGGCGGGGTTCGCCGTCACGGACGACGAAGTCGTCGGTGAGGCGTCACGGCAGGAGGTCATCCGCCGGTATTTCCGTTACCGTTGCGAATACGTGATGGGGCTGACGGACAAGGAGACGGTCCAGCGGGTGGAGCTTTTCGTCCGGAATTTCGGGCTGACGCCGGAGTATCGGCGAGTGGTCGTGCCGGCCCGCGAGGCGGCCCGGGAGGCCCAGGAGAAGGACAAGGGCAACGAGGGCATTTACTGCGGGGCGGCGATCGAACTCGCCCGGGGACAGATCGTCACGGGAAACAATTCACCGCTCATGCACGCCGCCTCCAGCCTTGTCCTCCACGCGGTCAAGCGGCTGGCCGAGATTCCGCCGAAGATCAAATTGCTCCCCGCCACGATCACCGACTCCGTCCGGAACATGAAGACGGAGATCCTGAACGAGACCTCGGTCAGCCTCGACCTCGAAGAGACCCTCATCGCGCTCAGCATCAGCGCCACGACCAACCCCGCCGCGCAGCTGGCCGTGGAAAAGCTGAAGGAACTGAGGGGGTGCGAGGTGCATATGACCCACATTCCCACGCCGGGGGACGAGGCCGGGCTCCGGCGGCTCGGCGTCAACCTCACCACCGACCCCAACTTTTCCACCAGCAACCTTTTCATGGATTGAGCGGGGCGTCAGGGGAAAACGATGCCTTTGAACAGGTCTTCGATGGTGTCGAGTTTCTCCTCGATGGCCGTGCTCAGCAGTTGAGCGACCGTGAACAGGATCACCACGGCATTGCTGGAGGCGTCTCCACGGCTGGTTTCGGCCGCGGAGCGGATCCGCGCGCTGACCCCGAAGTTCACTTTTTGCACCCGTGTATAGGCCTCATCCAGCTTGGTCAGCTTCATATCCGGCGCCTCGCCCTTGCGGGCGATGAAGTACTGGGCCAGCAGGTACATGGAGGTGGAGCGGACGATCGTCTCCTCTGAGGTGGCAAAGGGGAGGTGGAACCGGGCCATCGGTTTGAGAAAATTCATGTGGGGGCAGCCGCTGGTGGCCATGATGAGGCCGAGGATGGAAGCCATGCCGCGCTGGGCCGGCCCTTCCTTGAGGTACGTCCGCTCGTCGGTATGGACGGAGATCTTGACGGGCAGGGCGGAATCGACCTCCCGGAAGGCATCCACAAGCTGTGCGACGTTAACGGCAATGGGACAGTGGGGCTGGTCGTTTTCGGAAAGGGGGCAGTGCCGGCACTGACAGTGGCCCAGGCGGGTCCACGCCGGATACGTCACCTCCGTCCCGTCCGCCTCCTCCGTTTCCGGAATGAGAGAGAGGGTCGTGGCATCGATACGCAGATCGTACTGGAAGATTTCTCCGGTCGGAAACTCGAAGACGTAGGAAACCTGACGAATCGGCATACGTGCTCCTTTCCATGAATGAAGGTGATGTTTATCATAAGCAAATCACCTACAAAGTCAACGAGAAATCCCGAAGTCCCGTCGCCACGAACCCCGTCCCGGTCGCTCGATCTTTGCCTTGACTTTTGAATCGGGATGGATAAAAGTAACGCGCCAACCGGGAGGCATCACCGGTCCGGCCAGGCGGGGGCGGTCTTTGCCGCGCTTCCCGTCGGTGTCGTCCCCGGACCGGGACTTGGAGCCCCACGGGGTGGCGGCAAATCCATTTCCCCCTATCGATGCGCGTCGCCGGAGAAACCCTTGAAGCCGTTGATGTTCTTGCATTCACTTTTTCGGCCGGTTCCGGTCGTGTGCGTCAAATTCCAGAGGCAAGGGGAGCAGCCATGAAAACGATCAAGATCATGCCCTGTCTGGACATGAAGAATGGACGGGTGGTGAAGGGCGTGCACTTTGTGGACATCAAGGATGCGGGCGATCCGGTGGGAAACGCCGCCTTCTACGAGAGGGAAGGGGCGGACGAGCTGGCGATGCTGGATATCGCCGCGACCCTGGAGAACCGCCCCACGCGCCTGGAATGGGTCCGGCAGGTGGCGGCGGTGATCGGCATCCCGCTGACGGTCGGGGGCGGCATCAACAGCGTCGAGGATATCGAAATGGTGCTGGCGGCCGGGGCGGGCAAGGTCTCCATGAACAGCGCCGCCGTCAAGAATCCGGAGCTGGTCGCGGAGGCCGCGCGGCGTTTCGGGACCGACCGGATCACGATCGCCGTCGACGCCAGGCGCAATGCCGCGATGCCGTCCGGATTCGAATTGGTCGTGGCCGGGGGAACGACACCCGTGGGACAGGACGCCGTCGCCTGGGCGGGCCGGTGTGAAGACCTGGGCGCCGGGGTCATCCTCCCCACGAGCATGGACGGCGACGGGACCCTGGCCGGGTACGACCTCGAATTCACCCGCGCGATCGCCGACCGCGTGACCGTTCCCGTCGTTGCCTCCGGCGGGGCGGGAACCCTGGAACATTTCTACGAGGGCGTCGTTACGGGCGGGGCGCAAATCCTCCTGGCGGCGTCCGTGTTCCATTTCCGGACCTTCCGCATCCGGGAGGTCAAGGACTATCTGCGCGGCAGGGGACTGCCCGTCATCTGAAGATCGGAAGACAGCAAGGAAGGAGGAGCATCAGCATGGAATTCAAGAGTTGCAGGGCCATCGTCACGGGAGGGGCCTCGGGCCTCGGGGAGGCCTGTGTCCGGCGCCTGGCGGCCGCCGGGGCGAAGGCCGCCATCTTCGACGTGGCCGTCGAGCGGAGCGAGAAACTGGCCGCCGAGCTGGGTCCGAACGTGATCTTCGCCCAGGCGAACATCACGAGCGACGAGAGCGCCCAGGCCGCGGTCGGAAAGGTCGTGGACGCCTTCGGCGGGATCAACGTCGCCATCAACTGCGCCGGTGTCGGCGATCCCGGAAAGGTTCTATCGAAAAGGGGCCCCCTTTCCCTGGCGGCCTTCAACCGCGTCGTCCAGATCAATCTGGTCGGAACCCTGAACATCATTCGCCTCGCCGTCGAACAGATGGTGAAAAATGAACCCAACGCCGACGGGGAGAAGGGCGTCATCATCAATACGGCCTCGATCGCCGCGTTTGACGGTCAGATCGGCCAGGCCGCCTATGCCGCTTCGAAGGCGGGCGTTGTCGGCATGACCCTGCCCATTGCACGGGAATGCGCCGAATACGGCGTCCGCGTCGTCACGATCGCCCCGGGGCTCTTCGACACGCCGATGCTGGCCGGTCTGCCGGATCCGGTCCGGGATATCCTCGCCAGTACGATTCCTTTTCCACATCGTCTGGGCCGGCCTGAGGAGTACGCCTGGCTCGCGCAGCACATCATCGAGAACACGATGCTGAACGGCGAGTGCATCCGTCTGGACGGCGCCCTCCGGATGCAGGCGAAGTGACGCTCAGGCCCCCGCGGCGGCGGGGTGGTGGCTGCGGCCTCGCCCGGGGCGAGGCGATCATCCTCAAGGCGCAGGGCCGGGCCTCGCGGGCCGACAGAAATTTTGTGAGAAAGGAGGACGGAAGTGTTTCTCGTCCCTGAGCCTTCCCGTGCCGGGGATTGACAGCGTAAGGTTTGTGTTCCCGAAGAGGACCGGGGCGTTCATCTGCGTCGGCGTCATGCGTGTCGAAAAAATTCGTTGTTCAATCAATTCTCAAGGAGGGAATGACAATGATTTTGGCGTCACAGGAAATGATCAAGAAGTGGACGGAAGCGGGCGCGTGGGGGGACAAGACATTCATTGATTACTTCAAGGAGCACGTCCGTACCCAGCCGGACAAGGTCTGCCTCGTGGATCCCATGAACAAGGAGGCCCTAGTCGGCCTCAAACCGGAACGGCTGACCTACAAGGAACTCGACCGGGCCGTGGACGCGACCGCCGAGGCCTTCGTTAACCTGGGCATCAAGAAGGACGACATCATCATGGTGCAGCTCCCGAACTGCTGGGAACTCGCCATGCTGTACCTGGCGATCACCCGGGCCGGCGCCCTGATTTCACCCATGCCCATGCAGTGGCGGGCGTCCGAGCATGACTTCATCGCCGAAATGACCGAGGCCGCGGCCGTCATCACGGTCGAGGAATTCGGCGGCTTCAAGCACAAGGAGATGGTCGAGAAGATCCAGGCGAAGCGCCGCTCGATCAAGCACATCCTGACCCTGCCCCAGATCCGGGAGATGACGCAGGGCGAGGTTACCGGAAAACTCGATCAGATCCACATCGATCCCAACGACGTGTTCACCCTCTGCTGGTCGTCGGGCACGGAGGCCCAGCCCAAGGGCTGCCCGCTCAGCCACAACAACTGGCTCTTCCAGACCACCCTGTGTTACGACAGCGCCCCGATCCTGCCGGGCGACAACTTGATCACCGCCGGGCCGCTCGTGAACATGGCCTCCATCGGAACGGTCTTCGTCGAGTGGCTGAGGGGCGGCGGGAAGTTCGTCCTCCATCACCCCTTCGACGGGGCGACCTTCGTGATGCAGATGATCCTGGAGGAGATCAACTACACGCTGCTCGTCCCGGCCATCGTCAATGCGCTCCTTAAGCATCCCAAGGTGGACCAGTTCGACTTCTCCAAGGTCCGGTCCATCACCATCGGGGCGGCGCCGCCCTCGCTGTGGTCCGTCCAGGAGTTGAAGCGCCGCTGGGGGATCGAGTTCGGCAACATCTGGGGTCAGAACGAAGGGACGGGCAACATCGCCGGCGCCAAGCACATCACCGACATGGAGATGCGCATCGATCACTTCCCGCTGCTGGGAACACCGGGCACGCCCTGGTACGAGGGCCAACTCGCCTTTGTCACCATGAAGCTGATCGACCCGGTGACGAAGCAGGAAGTCACGGAAGAGGGGAAGGTGGGAGAGCTGTGGTACCGTGGGCCCAACGTCATTCCCGGCTACTTCAAGCGGCCGGACCTGACGGAGAAGTCCTTCGACAAGGACGGCTTCTTCAACACGGGCGACCTCTTCCAGATGAAGGACAACAACTGCGTCGGCTTCTTCGAACGGTCCAAGGACATCATCATCCGGGGCGGCTTCAACGTGAGCGCCCAGGAGGTGGAGAACCTGGTGCTGGGCTATCCCAAGGTAACGGACGCGGCGGCCGTGGCCATGCCGGACGAGATCCTGGGCGAGCGGACCTGCATCTACGTCGTGCCGAAACCGGGCGAGACGATCACCCTCGAGGAAATTGTGGCCTTCATGAAGGAGAAGGGTCTGGCCGTCTACAAGATTCCGGAGCGCCTGGAGATCATCGACGCCATCCCGCGCAATCCCGTGGGAAAGATCATGAAGAAGGTCCTCCGGGAGGACATCAAACAGAAGATGAAGACCGCGTAAGCGGCGTGAAGACGCCGGGCGGTGCCCCGACGGGCCGCCCGGCATCCATGGGCGGGAAGGAGATCCATGCGGGGGAATATCGATAGCGTGGGCGACATGTTCGCCCTGACGGCGGCGAAATATCCGGACAAGACGGCCCTCGTCTTTCAGGACGAGCGCTTCACCTACGGCGAATTGAACGCCCGGGTGAACCGCCTCGCCCGGGCCCTGACGGCCGCGGGCGTTCGCAAGGGAGACAAGGTGGCGTTCCTCTTCATGAACAGCCCGGAGTTCGTCGTCACATGGCTCGCCGTCGCCAAGGCCGGGGCCGTCGGCGTTCCCCTGAACTACGGCCTCGTTCCCCGTGAACTCAAATATCAGATCGGCCAGGCCGACGCCGTGGCGATCGTCTTTTCCCCGCTCTTCATGGAGCGGGTCGCGGCGATCCGGGACGACCTGCCCCAGGTCCGTACCTATCTCTGCAACGGCGAGAACGGCACCCTGGATTTCGAAACCCTGTCCGCCGGCTACCCGCCCGATGAGCCGGAGGTGGACGTCTCCCTGTATGACGCCAACCTGATCCTCTATACGGCCGGGACAACGGGCGTGCCCAAGGGGGCCGTCCTGACCCACCGCAACAGCCTCTTCAACGCCTTCACCTGCTGTCTCGACTACCGCTTCACATGTGACGACGTGCTCCAGATCGTCCCACCCCTGTTCCATGCCGCGGCCGTCAACTGCATGCTCCTGCCCGGCCTGGTCCTGGGATGCACGATTGCGATCCACCTGCGCTTCGACCCGGAGGACATGCTCCGGACGATCCAGCAGGAGGCCGTGACGGTGACCTGGGGTCCGGCGATCCTCTGGCGGACACTTTTGGCTTATCCCGACTTCGCGAAGTACGACGTCCGGTCCGTGCGTCTGCTGGGGAACGGCGGGATGGCGATGCCGGGCGAGATGCGCGAGAAGCTGCTCGCCCATTTCCCGTGCGCCGCGATGATGGACATCTACGGCATGACGGAGCTCTCGCCCGCGGCAACGCTGCTCCGGCCGGAGGCGGCGCTGGCGAAGCCGCTCTCCGTCGGCACGCCCATGACCCTGACGGACGTCCGGATTTTCGACTGGCGCGGCCGGGAGGCCGCCGTCGGGGAGGTCGGCGAGATCGCCGTCCGGGGGAACGCCCTCGACGGGTATTACAAAATGCCTGAGGAAACCGGGCAGGCCGTCAAGGGCGGATTCTTCCGCACCGGGGACCTGGGCAAACGGGATGAAGACGGATTCATCACCCTCGTGGACCGCAAGCGGGACGTGATCACCACGGGGGGCGAACAGGTGTATTCCCGCGAGGTGGAGGAGGTCCTGCAGGCCAACCCCCGCATCAAGGAATCCGCCGTGATCGGCGTGGCGGACGAGAAATGGGGGGAGCGGGTCGTGGCGATCGTTTCCCTCCGTCAGGAGACGACGCCGGACGCCCTCCTCGCCTGGTGCCGCGAGAACCTTGCCGCCTACAAGTGCCCCCGCCAGATCCACATCGTAAACGACATCCCCCGCAACGCCGCCGGCAAGGTCGTCAAGGGCGAACTGAGAAAACGCTTCGGCTGATGCGAAGCAACCGGCCTGCCGGAGAAGGTCGAGAGAACATGAACCGGCCCTTCTACCAGGTCGAAGCCTCCACCGCGGAGGTCTTCTCCGGAAATCCCGCCGCCGTGTGCCTGCTGGAGGACTGGCTCGAAGACGCCCCGCTCCAGGCCGTGGCGGCCGATAACAACCTCTCCGAAACGGCGTTCCTGGTGCCTAATTCGGACGGGTTCGATCTGCGCTGGTTCACGCCGACCACGGAGCGGAGGTGGCGCTCTGCGGCCATGCGACCCTGGCGAGCGCGTGAAAATTTCGGGCCGAGCGGCCCTCTATCTGGAAGGGCCGATCACTCTTAATACGCTAGGACGCGCCGAGCGCGGAGGACGTCTTCAAGCGCCCGCGTGACGGAGCGAGGGGGCGTTGTCCCTCTTCGCCATGGTGTGAAAAAAGGGGTTCAATCGACGGGCGTTCCGTCATCCGACGGATTCCCGAACACAAAGGAGGTGCGGCATGAGTCAGATTTTCAATTTGCGCGCGGAGGAAGGGATCGGCATCGTTACGTTCGATATCGTCGGCGATGCAATGAACACCTGGACGGACGCGGCCTTCGAGGATTTCGACCGGCTGATGGGCGACGTGGAGAAGGAGAAGGGCCTCAAGGGGCTCATCTTCATCTCCGGAAAGCCGGAGAATTTCCTGTCCGGAGCGAACTTGAAGACGATGGCCCAGGTGGAGTCCGCCGACGTGGCCCGGACGATCCTGAACACGTTTCACGGCTGCTTCACCCGCATGGGCCGGCTGGGCTATCCGGTCATCGCGGCGATCCACGGCCACTGCCTGGGCGGCGGCCTGGAATTCGCCCTGGCGTGCACGGCGCGGATCGCCAAGGAAGGAAAGACCACGATCATCGGCCTGCCCGAGTGCAACGTCGGCCTTTTCCCCGGCGGCGGCGGGACGCAGCGGCTGCCCCGGCTGATCGGCTACCCGGCCTTTGAACTGATCCTCAAGGGGAAGATGCTCCCCGCGGTCAAGGCCCTCGAACTGGGGATCATCGACCGGATCATCCCCGCCGACCAGGACCTCCTGGCGGCGGCCAAGGCGTTCCTCACCGAGATCAATGCCGGGAAGGCGGAACTCAAGCGTCTGGAGCAGGATTTCTCCCAGGTGGATGCGATCGCGGAGATGGCCAAACAGGGGATCCTGAAGGCCACCAAGGGCCGCGAGATCCCCGGCCCGATGCTGGCCCTCGACTCCATGCACCGGGGCGTCAAGCTCTCGCTGGAGGAGGGGCTAGAACTGGAGAAGGAAAACTTCGTCAAGGTCATCCTGAGCAACCAGGCCAAGGGCAGCATCAACACCTTCTTCATCAAGGGGATGACGGACAAGCCCAAGAGCATGATGACAAAGGGCTTCGTTCCCAAGGCGATCAACAAGGCCGCCGTCCTCGGATTCGGCACGATGGGCCGCGGGATCGTCATCGATATCCTGCGCAATACCAAAATTCCCGTCATCGTGAAGGACGTCCCCGAGGCCCTGGAACCGGGCAAGGCCTTCCTCCGGAAGATTCTGGGCGGCATGGCCGAGAAGAAGCGCCTGAAGGAATCCGTGGAGGACCTGATGGCTCGCCTGACGGCGACGTCGGACTATATCGACGCCTTCCGCGAGGTGGACATCGTCATCGAGGCCGTCTTCGAGGAGATCGGCGTCAAGAAGCAGGTGTACGAAGAACTGGGCAAGGTGATCCGAGAGGACTGCATCGTGGCGAGCAACACCTCCTCGATTCCCATCACCTCCATGGCGCCGTTCGTCGTGAATCCGGCGCGGTTCGGCGGTATTCACTTCTTCTCTCCCGTCTGGATGATGCAGCTCGTCGAGGTCATCCGCGGCGAACAGACCGCCCAGGACACGATCGACAACCTGCTGAACTTCACCGGGCTCATCCGGAAGCGGCCGATCGTCTGCCGCGACAATCCGGGCTTCGTCGTCAACGCGCTGCTCTTCCCCTACCTCAAGCTGGCGCTGGAGTACATCGAGGCGGGCAATCCCATCGAGAAGGTGGACGGGGCCGTAACGGCCTTCGGCATGCCGGTGGGGCCGATCCGTCTGACGGACGAGGTCGGGATCGACGTGCCCTACAAGGCCATGAAGGGCATGGGATTCGTTCAGCCGACGCTCAAGAACGTCGTGGAGGCGGGGCGCTGCGGCCTGAAGAAATCCGGCAAGGGCTTCTTTCTCAAGGACGGCAGCGTCGATCCCGAGGTCCTGCCCCTGATCGCGAAGGACGCGCCGAGGGAGGTCTCGGTCGAGGAGATGCAGACCGGGTTCATCGAATCCATGCTGAAGGTCGGCAAGGACCTCCTGGACCGACAGATCGTGATGTCGCCCGCCATGATCGATGTCGGGATGATCTGGGGGACCGGCTTCCCGCCGGACAAGGGCGGCCCCATGAAGTGGGGCGACCTGACGGGGCTGAGCGAGAAACTCTTCGGGAAGAAGTTTTACGCGTAGCGGGCGGGATCAGGGCGCCGGGGGCAATGTCCCCCGGTTCCGCCCTGATGCCTCGATCAGGCCCTTCAGGTGCGTTTCTCCGAAGAGGATCAGGTCCCGCATGGCGGCGACCGCAGCCTCGGGGTCCTTTGCGTCCACGGCCGTGGCGATCCGCCGGTGGCAGGAGGAGACTCGGGGCACGACCGGGGCGTCGATGAAGGACTGCCGGGCCATGCTGAGATAGACGTTCTTGAAGGAATTCAGGAGCAACGGGTAGAAGAGGTTGTTCGACGCCATGGCCACATGGTGGTGGAAGCGGAAATAGAGGTCCGCCGTGGCTTCGAGGTCCTTCATGTCGACGGTGTCCCACTCGCCGATGAGACGGTGAAAGACCTGGCGCTGCTCTTCCGTGCGGTTCAGGGCGGCCAGACGGACGGTCTCCGTCTCGAAGAGGATGCGCATCTCGAACATACTGTCCAAAAGCTTCGTTTCCAGCTCTCCCGAATAATGACTCAGCAGGCTGGAGAGGATCGCCAGAGATCCGTCGAGCCGGTAATCGTTGACCACGGTCCCGACGCGGGGCTTCATCGTCACCATCCCTCGGACCTCCAGGTCCCGCAGTCCTTCGTGGACGACGGGACGGCTCACGCCCAAGGCTTCGGCGAGTTCACGCTCCGAAGGCAGTTTCTGGCCCACCTCCAGCTTGCCGGACAGGATGAGCGCCTCGAAGCGCTCGATGAAGACCTCTTTTAAGCTCTTGGCCCGAATCGGGGCCAGCATCTGATCCATGGACGACCCTGCACGTCACGAAACCGTCGATCCGGAAGGCCATTGTCGCCTCCCGTGCACGTTCTCATATCACAAGTCCGCGATGATTTCCCTCTGAAAAGCATCGCCCGGCGGACGGCCTCCTCGTCCACCGGGCGGCGGCGCACGCTCATCCCTTGCGCCGGACCAGTGTTGTCAGGAACCCCCACCAGGCCTTGACGTCCGTCAGGTACGCGACGCGCTCGGAGATGATCGCCACGGATTTGACCGTTTTGCGAAGCTCCCAAAGCGTCATGGAAAGCAATACCAGAACGACGATCGACATCAACGCCACCCCGATCCATAAGAACGGCAAAATCTGTTCGGCCATAACGTTCTCCTCCCTTCTGATGAGAGAGGGGGCCGCCGTGAGGCGGGACGCCGCGGCGGCCCCCCCGGGTGCCTGTTCGATCGATCCTAGACCATGTACCGACCCGGCAGGGACGGGGCCTGCTTCAGGAGGAAGCGCAGCTGCTGTTTCCGGTGCGGGGGAAGGAAGCGGTAGAATACGATCCCCAGTATGGCGACGACGATCACGGACAGGAAGAATTTCTTTTTCTTGGTCATGGGTGCTCTCCTTTCTTGGGGGTTTAGCATCGTTCGTGTTTCAGGATCTGGCTGTAGGCGATGTAACCGGAGGACATGGTCGTGGGAACGCCGCCGCCGGGGTGGGTCCCCGACCCCGTGAGGTAGAGGCCATCGATGCATTTCGATTTGGACGAGGGTCGAAAGACTGCCTGGTGTGAGGCGTCCTGGTGGAAGCAGTAGATGGACCCCTCGGGAAGGCGCAGGTGGCGTTCGAAATCCACCGGGGAGGACCCGATGGCATGGGTGATGTGTCCCTTCAGGTCCGGGACCAGTTTTTCGGAGAGGTAGTCGATGTATTCGTCGATGAACCGGTCCTTGAAGGCGTCCCAGTTCGTCCCCTTCAGATGGTAGAAGGATTCCGGGATCACGTTCAGGACGTGATGGCCTTCCGGGGCCAGCGAGTCGTCCGAGTGCGACGGCCAGCAGACGAGGCCGTAATTTGCATTCGCCGGCAGCATGACCCCCGTCTCCACATGCTTTGCCCAGAAGTCGTTCACCTCCTGCATAGAGACGGCGATGTAGCTGTGGTGCGCGTCCAGCGGCGGCTTGCAGTCCACGCCGACGTAAACCATGCACAGGGACTTGCCGTACTTGAGGCTCTTGACGCCGGTCCGCGTCAGCCACGGCAGGTGCTGTTCGCCGATGAGGTCCAGGTAGAGCATCCTGGGGTTCACGTTGGAGACGACCATCCGGGAGCTGATCTCCCTGCCGTCTTCCAGGACGACGCCCTTCGCGCGGCCGTTGCGGACGATCACGCTCGTCACGGGCGTGTTCAGCCGGAGTTCCATCCCGTCCTTCTGCCCGCAACGGACGAGGGCCTCGGGAATGCGGATCATGCCGCCTCGCGGATACCAGATGCCGCGGTGCTCGCTGTAGGGGATCATGGCGAACGGTCCGGGGCAAAGGGCCGGCGGCATGCCCATGTAGAGCGACTGGTAGGCCATGGTCCGCTGGACCTGGTCGCTCTTGAAGTACTTCTGGATCAGGTCCTGATAGGTGGACATGAAGTTCGGAAGATAGCGGAGCAGGGCCGGGTTCTTCTTGACCACCCGAGCCATGTCGCCCAGGGTGTCGGCTGGCTCCACCAGGATGCTGTCCAGCAGTACGTCCATCATGTCGCTGCAGTAATCGCAGAAGTCGAACCAGCGCCTTCCGTCTGCCGGGTCCAGGGAGGCGATCAGTTTTCCGGTTGCTTCGATGGATTTTTCCACCGTGATGCGCTCGCCGTTGCGATACATCACCGAAAAGATCGGATCGCAGGGAATCAGATCGACCTCTTCGCCGAAGCTGGTTCCGAGGGCCTTGAAAACCAGTTCGATGGGCTGCGTGATTTCCACGATGGACGCCCCGACGTCATGCCGGTACCCGTCCCGCTCGAACGTGGAACAGCAACCGCCGATGCGGCCGCTCTGCTCCAGGACCAGAACCTTGAGCCCCCGATGGGCCAGCAGCGCCCCCGACGAGAGGCCGCCCAGTCCCGCCCCGATCACGATAACGTCATAGTCTGCCATAAGTCTGCTCTCCTTTCCGATGCGATCTTGCACGGATCTTTGCCCGTGCGCTGTTCGTGATCGTCCGGCCGCTTCCGGCGAACCACGCTCCGGCGATCCGAAGGGGTCGCGGGCGGCGGACGCCCGGGCCTATGCAAAGTACCGCGGGATGAGGTACGGCACTTGACGCAGGATCTCCCTGAGGAAGCGCTTCTTGCGCTCCGGCTGCTTCACGTAGACGTACACGGCGACAGCCGCACCCGCCAACAGCAGAATCTTCTTGATGTTCATGGGTCTCCTCCTACTCGTAGCGTTGGATGAGGTCGGCCGCGATCATGCCCGAGGCGATGGTCGTGGGGACGCCGCCGCCCGGATGCGTCGAGGCGCCGACGAGGTAGAGTCCGGCGATGCTTTTGGATTTGGCGGCGGGGCGGAACGTGACGCCGCTCGTCAGGTCCTGGCGCAGGGCGTAGATGGCCCCCTCGGGTGAGAGGAGCCGGCGCTCGAAGTCCACCGGCGTCGACAGTTCGGCGACCCGGACGTGCTCCGCCAGGCCGGGAATGTACCGCTTCGACATGTAGTCGAGGATCTGTTCCGTCAGGGCGGCCTTGAAGTCGTCCCATGTGGTGCCGTGGAGACGGTACGGGCCGGGTTCGAGGGTCAGGACGAGGACGTGGTGGCCCTCCTGCGGGGCCAGGCCGGGGTCGGAGTGCGAGGTCCAACTGACGATGCCGAAATGCTCTTCGGCATAGCGATCCTTCTTGTAGACGTTCCACCAGTAGTCGTTCAGCTCATCCATCGGACGGCTGATGAGGGTGTGATGTCCCTCGAGGGGCGGGGTGTAGTCAACGCCGAGATAGAGCATCGGCGTCGCCATGGAATATTCGTAGCTCTTGATGCCCACGCGTGCAAGCCAGGGCAGGTGTTCCTCTCCGATCATCTTCAGGTACAGGAGCTTCGCGTTGATGTCCGAGACGACCAGGTCGGATGTGATCTCCGTGCCGTCGGCAAGGGCCACGCCGAGGGCGCGCCGGTTCCGGACGATCACGCGGCTCACCCGGGTCTTCAGCCGGACGGTCAGGCCGAAATTCTGCCCGAGGCGTTCGAGGGCGCGCGGGATGCCGATCATCCCCCCCTTGCTGTAATAGATGCCGGCGTGCTCGGACCAGGGGATCATGGCGATGTAGCCCGGGCAGCTGTCCGGGGGCAGGCCGCCGTAAAAGCTCTGAAAGGCGATGGATTCGCGGATCCTCGTATCCTGGAAATACTTCTCCATCACGCCCTGGTAGCTGCTCGCGAACATGGGGCCGTACTTGAGCAGTTTCGGGGTCTTGGCGAAAAGGTTCACGAGGTCGCCCTGGGTGTTCGCCGGCGCGAGGAAGAAGCCTTTCAGGGCGGCGTCGAGGAATCCCTGCATGTAATCGGCGTAGGCGTGCCAGCCCTTGACGTCCTCGGGCGCGAGGGCGCCGATGTTCCGGGCCGAAGCCTCGGCCGACAGGGGATATTTGAGTCGGGTGCCGTCCTTCATGATCACGTCGTAGACGGGATCGCAACTGACCAGATCCACCTCGCGGTCAAGGGTCGTGCCGAGACGCTGGAAGCACCAGTCGATCACCTCCGCGTCCTCGATCAGGGATGCGCCCAGATCGAACGTGTACCCCTCCTTTTGGAAGGTGGAGCAGCACCCGCCGATCCGGTCGCTCTGTTCCAGGACGAGCACCTTGCGGCCCTGCTTGGCGAGCAGGGCGCCCACGCTGAGGCCGCCGCAGCCCGCGCCGATGACGATGACGTCGTAATCTGTCATGGAATCGCCTCCTGTCGATTATTCCACCCGCTTTGAAACCCACTCTCCCGGAGGCATCCGGCTCTGCCGGGAGAGCCAGCGGAGCAACAAGCGCCCCAACCTGGTACTAAAGCAGATGGTATTACCAGGTGCCAAATACGGGAAGATTGCCAGGATGTCAAGAGAAATCCAGGGGAAAGGCCGCTAACCCCATTTTTCTTGACTTCGCGGTATTTTAAGGTAAAGTCATAACCCGTTGAGTTTCTTTCGAATGAACGATTGGTCACGCATGAAATGGCCCGCTTGACGACAATGAAGGCCCAGAAGCGGCCTCGGGCCGCTTTTCCTTGACATCCGAACGCTGGTACGCCGTAGCCGGACACGATAATTCGGAACGGCCGCCACCCGGAACGCAGACGACGGATTACACGGGAAGGCCGATGCCGGGGGAGCAAGGACGCGGACCGGTTCGCCGGTCGAGTACGGAAAGGACGCAATGTCGAGCCCACGCAAGAAACAGATTCGAAATATCGCCATCATTTCCCATGTCGATCACGGCAAGACCACGCTGGTCGATGCCATGCTCCGGCAGACCGGCACCTTCCGGATCCATCAGGTCGTGGAGGAGCGGGTGATGGATTCCCTGGATTTGGAGAAGGAGCGCGGCATCACCATTACCGCGAAGAACACGGCCATCCGGTACGGGGAGGTGAAGATCAATATCGTCGATACCCCCGGACACGCCGATTTCGGCGGCGAGGTGGAGCGGAGCCTCAACATGGTCGACGGGGCGATCCTCCTGGTCGATGCCAGCGAAGGGCCGCTGCCCCAGACCCGCTTCGTCGTGAAGAAGGCCCTGGCCGCGAAACTCCCCATCATCCTCGTCATCAACAAGATCGACCGGTCGGACGCGCGGATCGAAGCGGTCTTGAACGAGGTCTACGATCTCTTCATCGACCTGGACGCCGACGAGGCGCAGATCGAATTTGCCGTCCTGTACACCAACGCCAAGGCCGGTGTCGCCCATGAGGTGCAGGGGGATGGTTCCGCCGATTTCAAGCCCCTGTTCGAGACGATCCTCAAGCGCATCCCCGGTCCGGAAGGCGACGACGGGGCCGCCCCGCAGTTCCTTGTCACCAATCTGGACTACGACCCCTATGTGGGGCAACTGGCGATCGGGCGACTCATGAACGGGACGCTGGAGATCAACCAGGGCTATACCCTCTGCGGCGAGCACGAAGACACGCCAGGGGTCCGCTTCTCCGCCCTCTATACCTTCCACGGCCTGCAGCGCAAAGCCGTGGAGCGGGTCGAAGCCGGGGACATCGCCGCCTTTGCCGGCGTGGAGGGCGTCAACATCGGCGATACGGTGGCGGCCCTCGTGACCCCGCGGCCGCTGCCGCGCATCCGTGTCGATGAGCCGACCGTATCGATGATCTTCTATGTGAACAATGGTCCGTTCGCCGGCAAGGAGGGGAAGTATCTCACCTCGCGCCACCTGCGGGACCGGCTGGAGAGGGAGACGTTGAAAAACGTGGCACTCCGCTTCCAGCCCCTGGAGCGCAAGGACGCCTTCGAGATCTGCGGCCGCGGAGAACTGCAGATGGCGGTACTCATCGAAACGATGCGCCGGGAAGGCTATGAATGCATGGTGTCCCGTCCCCGGGTCATCACCCGGGAAGAGAATGGCAAGACCCTGGAGCCCGTGGAGCGTTTGTTCATCGACGTTCCCGAGGTGTACATCGGCATTCTGACGGAGAAGCTGGCCGCGCGAAAGGGGCGGATGACCCTGCTCGTGAACCGGGGCAGCGGCCGGGTGAACCTGGAGTTCATCATCCCCTCCCGGGGGCTCATCGGGTTCCGAAGCCATTTCATGACGGACACCAAGGGCTCCGGGGTGATGAACACCCTCTTCGAGGGGTACGAGCCCTGGGCGGGACCCATACCGCAGCGGGTGAGCGGCGCCCTCGTGGCGGACCGCGTCGGCCGGGTGAATACGTATGCCAGTCTCGCCATGGCGGATCGCGGCGAGATGTTCGTGCCCGTGGGGACCGAGGTTTACGGCGGGATGATCGTCGGGGAGCGCAACCGCACGGGCGATCTCAACGTCAACATCGTCAAAGAGAAGAAACTGACGAATATGCGCAGCTCCACCTCCGAGGCGACCGTGACTCTGCGTCCGCCGCGCCTCCTGTCCCTGGACCAGTCCATCGAATTCATCGCCGAGGACGAGCTGGTGGAGGTGACGCCGCATAGCATTCGTCTTCGGAAGCTCGACCTGGTTGCCTACACGCGCACGGTCCGGTCCTGAGGGGTTTGCCGCGCGATGCGCCTCCGGGAGCGGATTCCCGGGCCGGGCGGGGGTGCAGCGTGACGGTTTGCCCGGGAGCGATGCCCGATGTGCGGGAAGGGCAAATGCATGCATTAAAGAGGTGTGACGATGACGTACGTGATGGGTTTGGATGCGGGGGGCTCCGGCGGCCGCTGTCTGCTGTGGGAGGTCGGGAGCGGGAGGGTGTTTAGTGCGAGCGCGGGCTGGTCCCATCCGGTCGCGCCGGGGACGGCCGGTCTTGGATTCAATCTCGACCTGGACGACGTCTGGGCGAAGCTGGGCCGGGCGGTCCGTGAGGTCCTCTCCCGCTCGGGCGCGACGCCGGAGGACGTGCTGGCGATCTCCGCGACCAGCATGCGTCACACGACGGTGGTGCTGGATGCCGCGGGGGATGTCCTGCTGGCCGCTCCCAATCACGACGCCCGTGCCCTGGGTGAGGGTCTTATCCTGGGCGCGGAACACGGCGGCCGCGTTCACGGCATCGGGGGGCACTGGCCGAGTCCGATCTTCACCGGGGCGCGCCTCCTCTGGATGAAAGCCGCCGCGCCGGAGGCCTTCGGCCGGGCGGCCCGCGTCCTCACCCTCAGCGACTGGCTGGCGTACCGCCTGAGCGGCGTGGTGGCCGCCGAGCGCTCCCAGGCCGGGGAAACCCTGCTGTTCGACCAGGTCCGGCGCGAATGGGCGGAGGACCTGATCCACGACCTCGGGCTGCCGGCGGAGGTCTTCCCCGCGCTCGTGGACGCCGGGACCCGTCTGGGCGGTCTGACGGCGGCGGCGGCCCTGCACCTGGGACTTGCGGAAGGCACGCCGGTGGTCGCGGGCGGTGCGGACACCCAGTGCGGCCTCCTCGGCGCCGGCGCCGTGCGGGCCGGCGATCTGGGCGTCATCGCCGGCACCAGCACGCCGCTGCAGATCGTGACTGCCCGACCGGTGTTCGATCCGGAGGGCCGGCTCTGGAACGGGCAGCACGTCATCCCCGGACTGTATGTGACGGAGAGCAACGGTATGGCGACGGGCGAGGTGCTGGCGTGGGTCGCCGCCATGATCTATCCCGATTGCGCCCGCCCGATGGAGGCCCTGCTTGCCGACGCGGCCCGGTCGACGCCGGGGGCGGAGGGGGTCTCCTCGACCCTGGGGGCCCATATCTTCGACGGCCGGACCATCGGAATCCCCGTTGGGAACCTGACCCTGTCACATATGGCGAGCCCCGGGAGCAGTCGGCGGGAACTGGGCCGGGCGGTCCTTGAGGGCCTGGCCTTTTCCGTCGCGGCCAATCTGAAGCAGATCGAGGCCGTGACCGGTCAGGCGGTCCCAACCCTGAAGATCACCGGCGGCCTGTCCCGCAGCCCGCTCTGGACGGAGATCGTGAGCGACGTGACCGGCCGGGCGGTTCAGGTGCCCGCGACCCACGAGTCTTCCTCATTGGGGGCGGCCGTTTGCGCCGCGGTCGGTGTTGGCGCCTTTGCGTCGTTCGGTGCGGCAGCCGCCCGGATGGTTTCGATCGCGCGCGAGCAGGCGCCCGGCGGGGATGCCGAATCCTACCGAAAGCTCTATGCCGGCTGGAAGGAGGCCCACGGCCTGCGCGCGGCGGCCGACAGCCACATGGCCAATCTGCTGACGACGGCGATGATGGAGCGCCCGGTTTCCCGGGCAAAACCCGCGCCCGGCTTCCGGCCCCGGATCAAGGTCACCGCCTCGCTCGACGACATGGTTCTGGACCGGCTCCGGCAGTACGGCGAAGTCGACTACGCCAACTGGCGGGAGACGGCAAAGGTCTACAGCGGCGAAGACGTGATCGGCCTGCTGAAGGGATTTCATGCCTTCATCACCGAGATGGACGTGGTGGCGCTGGACGCCGTCCGTGAGCTTCCGGATCTCCGGTTCATCGCCACGTGCCGGGGCAATCCGGTGAACGTGGACGTCGAGGCCTGCCGGGCGTTCGGGATTCCCGTGGTCTACACCCCCGGCCGCAATGCCGACGCCGTGGCGGACCTGGTGATCGCGTTCATGCTGATGATGGCGCGCAGGCTGCCCGAGGCGAGCGCGTTCCTGAAGCTGCCGGGTGGGAAGGCCGGCGACCTCAACCGGATGGCCGAGGCCTACCTGAACTACCAGGGGCGGGAACTCTGGGGAAAGACCGTGGGGCTGGTGGGGTTGGGCCAGGTGGGCGCCGGGGTCGCCGCGCGGCTCCGGCCGTTCGGGGCCCGTGTCCTGTATTACGATCCCTTCGTCGCGGACGGCGCCCTCTTTAGCGCCGTCCGGACGGGCCTGGAAGAACTGCTCGCCGAGAGCGACTTCGTCAGCCTGCACGTGCCGTTGAGCGACGCGACGCGCGGCCTTCTGGACGCGGCCGCCCTGGAGCGGATGAAGCCGGGGGCTTGCCTCGTCAATACGGCGCGGGCGGGGCTCGTGGACGAGGCCGCCCTGTCCCGGGTCCTGGAATCCGGCCGGCTCGCCGGTGCGGCGCTGGACGTCTTCAGCGTGGAGCCGCCGGCGGCGGACAACCCCCTGGTGGCCAGTCCCCGGGTTATCGTGACCCCGCACCTGGGCGGCAACACCGTCGAGGTCGGCACGCATCAGGGCATCATCGCCGCCGAACAGCTCGAGCAGCTCCTGCGGGGCGAGACCCCGGAATTCATTCTGAACCGGGAGGTCATGACGGCCTTCAGCTGGACCGGACCCCGGCCCGAACCCGGGGTGGAGGAGCTGGCCCGGGTCGCCCAGGGCCCCGGACCCACGATGACGTCGTAGGGCAGGGCAGGGGATGTGCTCGTAAGGGCGATGGGGCGTTGACCGATCTCAGATCGGGAGAGAGGCGACCAGCCCCCGGGAGATCCTGATCCCCGCACGCAAAGGGTCAGGACCTCCGGGGCTGTCGGGGACTTTCAGGATTTCAATAGGCCCTTGATTTCCTCCTTCAGGGCGAGCTTGCTCACCTTGCCGCTGGCCAACAGCGGCAGGAGGGGGCGGACAAAGAACTTCTTCGGGACCTTGAAGTTCGCGAGCTTGGAGCGGCACAGCTCGCGCAGTTCTTCCTCCGTGACTTCTTTGCCCGGCGAGGGCATGACGAAGGCCCACCCGACCTCCTGGTAGATCTCGTCGGGAACGCCCATGACGGCGGCGAACAGTACGCTGGGGTGCGTCTCGATGATCTCCTCGATCTCCCGGGGATACACGTTCTCGCCGCCGGTCTTGAACATCTCCGACTTGCGCCCGGTGATCGTGATGTAGCCCCGGGCATCCTTGAACGCCAGGTCGGAGGTGTAGTACCAGCCGTTCCGGTCCAGGACCTCCGCCGTGGCCTCGGAATTGTTCAGATACCCCTTGAACATGAACGGACCCCGGACGGCGATCTCGCCGATCTGACCGTCCGGCAGCTCCCGCCGGTCGTCGTCGACGATCTTCAGCTCGAAGGGCGGCGCGATCTTGCCCGCGGTCTTGAGCAGGGTGTTCGGATCGTCGCCCTTCTCCGTATAGGTGACGAACCCGCAGACCTCCGTGCTCCCGTAACCCGTGATCATCATCCCGCCCGTCTTCGCGCAGATCCCCGACAGGACGTCGATCATGATCTTCGGGGCGGCCGCGCCGGCCCAGGCCATGAGCCGGACGTGGCTGAAGTCGGTCTGGAAGAACTCCGGCTGCTTCATCTGGAGGAGGAACATCACCGGCACCTGGCCGAACATGGTGATCGTTTCCTTTTCGATGGTTTTGAGCGCGCCGACCGGATCGAACTGCTCCATGAAGACGAGGCACCCGCCGGCCATGACGGCGGCGAAGCCGATCTCCACGTCCGCGGCCACGTGGTTGATCGGGAAGTGCAGCAGGCAGCGCGTCTCCTCATCGACGTAGAACTTGACGACCTCCACTTTGATGTTCTCCACGATGCTCCCGTGGGTATGGACGACGCCCTTGGGTTTGCCGGTGGAGCCGGAGGTGTACATGAGCAGGGCATCGTCGCCGGGCCGGATGTCCGCCGCGCGTTTTTCCATGGCGGCGTCGAGTTCCGGGCGGGGCCGGTCGATGAAGTCCTGGAAATTCTCGGTGCCTTCCACCGGATCGCCGATGACGAGGACTCGCTTGATGAAGGGGAATTCCTCTTTCAGGGCCGCGATCGTTGCGGCCAGGTCGTTGCCGAGGAAGGTGCGCACGGCGATCAGGACGACCGGTTTGGAGTCGCCGATCTGGTAGCGGAGCTCGTCGAGGGTGAATTTGGGATTGAGGCCCAGCCACATCCCCCCGACTTTACCCGCCGCCATGTACGTCATGAGGAATTCGTTGCGCGCCGCGGACAGGAGCGCGATCCGGTCGCCCTTCTCCACCCCGATCGCGAGATAAGCCCGTGCGATCCGGTCCATGCGATCCTTGAAGTCTTTCCAGGACAGGCGTTCGTCGCCGAAGACGAGCGCCTCCGCCCCCGGTTTCTCCTGTGCCCACTTCTCAACGTAGTGCCAAGTCAGATTCAAATCCTGCCAGCCCATGGTTGCCTCCTTGTCGCTTGGATGGTGTCGGAACGGATCCGGCGATCCGTTTTCCTGCTGCGATGGAATGACCCGGCGGTTTCTCCTTCCCTCATCAGCGCAAGAGGGTCACGACGCCGTCGCTGACGGCCCTTTTCCCCTCGGTGTTCAGGATGGAGAAGAACAGGTGCGTCCGGTCGCCGTCGCTCCGGCTCTCCAGCAACCGCACGCGGATCTCGCTGCCGGGGATGACCATCCCCGTGAAGCGGCAGGCGATCGATCGGACGCGTTCCGGGTCGCCGCCTGCCTCCCGCTTGATGACGTCCCGCACCCCCAGGGCGAGGGTCGCCGTCCCCTGGTAGATAATGTCCGGCAGCCCCACCTCGCGGGCAAATTTCACGGACGTGTGGATGGGGAAGTGGATGTTCGTGCAGCCGTCGTACACGAAGGGCGCCGTCCGCTCGATGCGGATCCGCGTCTCCCAGAGGGGGTCGCCCGGTTCGGGTTGGGGGAGCGTTTCGGGGAGGGTTTCGGCCCCGGCACCGTCGTCGGTGCAGCGGACGCCCCGCATCATGCCGCCGATATGCTCCGTGAAGACGGGGGCGCCGGCCTCATCCCGGGCGTCGTAGCGCAGAACCATCAGCGTGCCCGCTTTGTGGGGGAGGATGGCGGCGACCCGTCCCTGGACGGTCAGGCGGTCGTCCGGTCGGATGAGGCGGAAAAATTCCAGGTGCTCGGTGTAGTGGACCTGGGTCGCGAGGATTTCGAAGGGAAAGTCCGAAGTCTCGATGAAATCCGGGATGCGTTCCGAGATCGGCCAGGTGACGGCCACGGCGAACATGGGCGGGGCGACAAGACCGCCGGGATCGCTGTCGTCGAGGTAGCGGGGATTGGCGTCATCGAGGGCGGCGGCGTAGTTCGTCGTCTGGCGCCAGGTGATACGGGCGTCCAGCGGTTTCAGGGGCGAGCCGACAAAGCGGGAAGAAATTTCCATGACGGATCTCCTGGGTCGGGAGTTTGAGAAACGATCGAAGGGATCTTCGAGGCGTTTTATTTCAAATGCACGCCGGTGAAATCCGACCTCCACCGGGACTCCAATTAACGCTTTTTTTGGAACAATGCAAGCGCGTCCCTCACCAGGGCCGGCTATGACGTAACGGTTCCGACCTTGTCCATGGCTGATCCATCTTGCCGGTTCCGGATTTTCCGGTACTGGACCAGGGCCGTTAGGGCCCGGGCAGCCCGCTCCGGTCCCGCGAATACGGGCACGCCCTTCTCCATGAGCTGTCGGCAGAATGTCTCCTCGATCCCACGGTAGGTATAGCCGATCACCGGCCGGCCGTGCGTCCCGACCAGCGCGGCTAGGGCGCCGGTCTGCGCCTCGATGATCTCGTCCGTCTTTGCGGCGATGTCTTCGGGGGGGAGGCCCATCATCTCCAGGGAGCGTTGGATCATGAGCGACGGGACGAGGATGTACAAAAGGAGCATGTCGGCGCCGGGCTCCCGGAGGAGGACGTCGGGGATCGCCGTGAAATAATCCGCCTGGTTCCGGGCGAAGGTCATGTCCACGGGATTGCCGAAGCTCGCCGTATGGGGGAGAAACGGCTTCAGCCGCTCCACCGTCTTTTCCGACAACAGCGGAAGATCGAGCCCTTCCCGTCCACAATGGTCCGCCGCGGCCGCTCCCGGTCCACCCGAGTGCGTCTGGATGACCAACCGCCTGCCCGCCGGCAGCGGCATCGCGCCCAGCACCCAGCAGAAGTCGAACAGCTCGGTGACCGATCGCGCGCGGAGGATGTCGCACTGTCTGAAAATACCGTCATAGACGGCGTCGGGACCGGCCATGGCGCCGGTGTGGGAGAAGCCGGCCCGGCTTCCCGTTTCGCTGCCGCCCACGTAATAGGCGACGATGGGCTTGCGGGGCGCAATGGCGCGGGCCGCCTTCACGAAGGCCTCTCCCCGGCGGATCCCCTCGATGTACAGACCGATGACCTTCGTCCGGGGATCGGCCGCCAGATATTCCATGCAGTCCACGATGTCCAAATTGGCCTCGTTGCCGACGCTGAAGGCCGTACTGAAGTTGATGGCGTGGCGGGTCAGGTGGTTGAACATCTGGGCGACGAAGCTGCCGCTCTGGGAGGCCAGTCCGATAAATCCGGGCTTCTCGTCGTACAGGAAAAGTGTGGTGTTGAGCCTGTGGTGGGTGTTGACGACGCCGATGCAGTTGGGGCCGATGAAGCGGATCCCGTACCGGGCGGCGACGGCGACGACCTCTTTCTGCCGTTCCGCGCCTTCCGGACCGACCTCCTGGAATCCGCCCGAGACAATGACCGCCCGCCGGATCCCCTTTTCTCCGCAGGCCGCGAGGGTCTCCGCGACGAGTCGCGGCGGCAGGACGAAGAGGGCCATGTCCGGGACTTCGGGCAGGTCCGCGACCGACCGGTAGGCCTTGAGGCCCTGGACGGTGTCCTCCGTCGGGTGGACGGGGTAGATCGGCCCGTTGAACCCCGTGGCGAGTTGGGCGCTCAGGATGAGGCTGCCCATGGCCATCAGGTTGTTGGAGGCCCCGAAGTAGGCCATGCTGCGGCAGTTGACAATCGGATACAGGGGACTGTCCTCGAGTGTTTGCGTCATCATCCGTCTCCTTGGGATTTTGAGATGATCGGTTCTTCGCCGGTCCGGGCCGTTCGGGTCCATCGAACAGGCACGCGGAGTTTAGGACGCCGCCGCCGTCCGGTCAAGATAAAAGGGACAGAGACGGCAGGGGAAAGATCGCGGCGAGAAGGGTCCGATCCGCCCGGGATTTTATGCTTGTCATTTGGACCGATTCTATGCCAGAGAAAACCGGGGCGGCCGCGTTGTCCGGGTCGATTCCGTGCAGACCCGTCGGCATCGGCGACGAAGGATTCATTCCTCGAGCGGGGAAGGGGGCGCCTTCACACAGCCCGGCTTTGTCTTCGGGCGTCCGGACATCGAACGGCTTATCAAGGAGGAGATTTGATGCTGGAACACCTTTTTTCGCCCGTGACGATCAACGGGATGACCCTGAAGAACCGGGCGGTCATGCCGCCCATGGGCACCGGCTACGGCAACGCCGACGGCACTGCGAGCGAACGGCTGATGCATTATCTCGCTGCGCGGGCACGCGGCGGGGCGGGACTCATTATCACGGAGATCTGCGCTCCGGATCCTCGCGGGAAGGGGTTTCCCAACGAGCTCGGGGCCTGGAGCGACGACCTGATCCCCAGCCTGGGGAAGATCTCCGCGGCCGTCCACCGCGAGGGAGCGAAGGTCGCCCTCCAGCTCCACCACGCGGGGCGCGAGACCTTTGCCGCCGCGGCGGGAGGCCTGCCAGAGGCGCCCAGTGCCATTCCCAGCGCCATCCTCGGCCAGCCCTGCGAGGCCATGAGCCTCGCCCGGATCGCCGAGCTCGTCGCGGCCTTCGCCCGGGCGGCGGCGCGGGCAAAGGAGGCGGGCTTCGACACCGTGGAGCTGCACGGCGCCCACGGCTATCTCCTGAACCAGTTTCTGTCGCCCTTTTCCAACCAGCGGGAGGACGCCTACGGCGGGAGCGAGGAAAACCGGTCGCGGTTCGTCCTGGAGACCCTGCAGGCCGTCCGGGCGGCGGTCGGGCCGGCCTTTCCCGTTCTGATCCGGATCTCCGGGGACGAATTGATCCGGGGCGGTTACGATCTCGACTTCACGCGGCGGCTGGCGCCACAGCTCGTCGCGGCGGGCGCGGACGCCATCCACGTCTCCGTCGGTGTTTATTCCACGCCGGGGAATCTGAGCATCGCCTCCATGGATACGGCGACCGGCTTCAACCTCTTCCGTGCCCGGGCCATCCGGGAAGCGGCGGGCGTTCCGGTCATTGGTGTCGGCCGGATCCAGCGGCCGGCGGACGCCGACCGGGCGATTGCGGCGGGCGATGCGGACCTGATCAGCTTCGGCCGTCAGCACCTCGCGGATCCAGATTTCATAAGCAAGACCCTCGCCGGCCGTGAGGAGGACATCCGCTGGTGCGTTGCCTGTAATCAGGGCTGCATCGAGCGGCTGAGCTTCGAGATGCGGTCCACGACATGCACCTTCAATCCGGAGTGCGGGCAGGAGTACCGGGGGGCGGCCGCGGCCGTCACGGGGGCGCCGCGACTCTGGGTGATCGGGGCCGGTCCGGCCGGCCTTGCCGCGGCCCTGGCCTCCCGCGAGAGGGGCTTTGCGGTCGAGATTTTCGAAAAGGCGACCGTTCCGGGCGGACAGCTCCAGCCGGCCAGCCGCCCGCCCCACAAGCAGCCCTTTATGGACTGGGTCCACTGGGCCGTCCGCCAACTGGAAAAGCGGGGCGTCCGCCTCCATTACAACGAGGAAATGCGCGCAGAAATCCTGCGGAGAGACCGCCCTGACGCCGTCATCCTCGCCTCCGGCGCCTCTCCCGTCGTTGCGAAAATCCCCGGCATAGACGGCCCGAAGGTCTGCGACGCCCGCGACGTGCTGATGGGGAAGATCGCGCCGGCCGCTCCCGCCGTCGTGCTGGGGGCGGGCTACGTGGGCATGGAAACGGCGGACTATCTCGTCGCGCGGGGCATCGACGTCGTCCTGCTCGAAATGCAGCCGGCCCATCCCGTTGGCAAACTGACGGCGCATGCCTACTGGCTGCACCGGCGGATCCGGGAAGGCCGGGGCCGGATTGTGCTCGGTGCCACGGTGACGCGGGTCGAGAAGGACGCCGTCTTCTACCGCCAGGGAGACGAAGAACGACGGGTGCCCGCCGCCCTGGTCGTCACGGCGATGGGCGCCCGGCCGGACAACGCCCTGGAGGGGCCGCTCGTCCAACTCGGGATTTCCTATCGCGTCGTCGGGGACGCCGTCACCCCGCGCCGGCTCCTGGAGGCGATCCACGAGGGGCATCAGGCCGGACGGGACATTCAGGGATGATCACGGCGGGTATCGATATCGGGTCAATGACGACCAAGGGGGCGATCGTCGCCGACGGTCGGATTCTGATGACGTGCGTGCGCTTCACGGGGTACAACGCCGAGGCGGCGGGGGAGAAGGTGTTCCGGGAACTCCTGGACGCCCTGGACCTCGAGGCGTCCCGCGTGGACCGGGTGGTGGCCACCGGTTACGGGCGTAAGGCCGCCGCCTTCGCGCAGGCAACCGTCACGGAGATCACCTGCCACGCCGCCGGGGCCCACCACCTCGATCCCCGGGTCCGCTCCGTCATCGACATCGGCGGACAGGACAGTAAGGCGATCGCCCTCAATCCCCAGGGCAAGGTCCGCGATTTTGCCATGAACGACAAATGCGCCGCCGGCACCGGCCGCTTCCTGGAGGTCATGGCACGGGCGATGGAGGTCGATCTGGACGCGTTCGGGGTGCTGTCGCTCTTGTCCCGGAAGCCGGCGCAGATCAGCAGCACCTGTACGGTCTTTGCGGAGTCCGAGGTGATTTCGCTCATCGCGGGCGGGGAGAGCCGGGAAAACATCGTCGCCGGCATTCACGAGGCCGTTGCGTCCCGCGTCGTGGCGATGGCGAGGCGCCTGGGACTGGTGGCGCCGATTATGATGACGGGCGGCGTCGCGAAGAACGCGGGGGTCGTCAAGGCGCTGGAAAACAAGTTGGGACACGTCATCGAGGTGTCCCCCTACGCCCAGGAGAACGGCGCGATCGGCGCGGCCCTTCTGGCGGCGTTGCGGATTTAGCGAGGTGTCTTTCCAGTTCCTGCTCGTGCGGGATTCCCTCGCGCCCCCCCAGCCGCGTACTGACCCTGGCGGCGGCCCACGCCCCGAGATCAAGGCAGGTTTCGGGAGCGAGACCGTGGACGATCCCGTAGGTGACGGCGGCGTGGAACACGTCCCCGCAGCCGGTCGTGTCCACGGTCCGGACGGGGTAGGCGGGCGTTCGAATCCAGCGGCCGCCGACCAGGGCGACGTAGCCTTTTGCGCCCAGCGTGACGCCGACAAAGGGGCACCCCAGCCCGGCCAGACGGCGACAGGTTTCCATGGGGTTTCCCGTCAGGGCCTGAGAAAACGCCTCCGAGGCGATGAAGCAGCCGCTCAGGCCGGCGATCTCCAGCATGCCGTCCCGGAGCGACCCCGCGTCGCAGACGACGGGAATTCCCGCCTCCCGGGCCTGCGTGCAGGCAAAAAGGGATGCCTCGGGGAAGAACCCGTCCGTGTGGAGCGCCCGGCTGGTGCGCAGCCGCTCCAGATCGAGTTCCTCCGGGGACAGCGGCGGCCCCGTCGGCCGCTGCCAAAAAATCGTCCGGCGTGCGGTGCCGGGCTCGGCCGCGACGAAGGCAAATTGCGAAAGGTGGCCCTCCCTCACCCTGAGCCCGCCCGTGTCGATCCCGGCGTCGCGCATCGAAGCCGCGATCGCGGCACCGAAGGCGTCGTTCCCCGCGACGCCCGCGAAATAGGCCGGCAGTCCCCAGCGGCGCAAGGCGGCCAGGGCCGTGGCAACCGGGCCGCCGCCCTGGATTTCGAGGTTCGTGAATTCGCATTTGACGTCGGCGGGCGGATAGGCCGGGATGATTCCAATGTAGTCGAGGGCGCACTGCCCGAGACCGAAGACGGGGGCTTCGGAGGGCGCGGTGCGCTTGCATGATCGGTTTCTACTCAAGGCGGACTTCCCTTCGGCGGCCGGTTGAAGGGACCCGGGTCCCCTGCGAGGCGCCCCGTGTTCCTGGGCCAGAGGATACCCTTGGCGATTCCGCAAGTCAACGCCGATTCATCTGCGGTGAGGCCTTCGGCTGCATCCGGGAGGCCGTGGCGATGTCGGAAGATCGAACATACCGCCGCAACCCGCAACTGCGCGGTCAAGTGAAGGTTCCCGCATGAAACGCATTCTTTTCCATGGATCCCCCGGGTTGATTCTGGCGGTCGTGATCCTCTTGGGAAGCTGTGAGGTGCAGAACCGGTTTCTCTATTTCCCCAGCGCGGATCGGCCGCCCGCGAGGTCGCTCGCTGCCGAAAACATGAGGCTCTGGCAGGAGACTTCCGGGGATTATCGGGGCTTGACGGCCGATTGCGAGGCCGATGCGCCCCACGGGACGATAGTCCTGTTTCACGGAAATGGCGGCACGGCTCTCGACCGGGGCTTCTATTTGCCGCCGCTGATGCGACGGGGCTTCCGGGTAATCCTGGCCGAATATCCACGCTATGGCGGACGCCCCGGCCGGCTGGGGGAGGAGGCGTTAGTCGCCGACGGACGGGAGACGGTGGGATGGGCGTACGCACAATACGGAAGACCCGTTTATCTGCTGGGGGAATCCCTAGGTGCGGGGGTCGCCGCTGCCGTGGCCGGGAAGTCGCCGGTTCCCATTGCCGGGGTGATCCTGATGACGCCCTGGGATACGCTGGCAGATGTTGCCCGGACCCAGGTCCCCTTTCTGCCGGCAGGCCTGTTTCTCACCGATACGTATGACAGCATCGGCAATCTGAGGCTGTTCAAAGGAAAGATCGCCGTGATCGGCGCCGAGAGGGATGGCATCATCCCCGTCGGACACGCCCGACGCCTGTACGCATCCCTCCCCGAAGTCAGGAAGCGCCTGTGGGTGATCCGGGGGGCGGGCCACAACGACTGGCCGCTTTACGCGGGGGCGTCGCTATGGGAGGAGGTGACCAACTTCGTCAAAGAGTAAACCTCGACCCGGGCGTGAATCGCCTGCTCGTCCCATTTCTAAAAGGTGGACCGTTTCAAACCGATATCAACGAACATTACGCTTGACTTTCTCGTGAGTCGGGTGCAGATGAAAATACAGTGAACAAGGTATAGTCAATACGCGACCATCTGATTTTAAACCCTTTTTATAAAAGCCTTGCCGTGGACAGATTGCAGAAGGATGACCTCAACTGCGACTCATTCCCGGATGGATATGGCAGGCCGCCACGTGGAAGAAAATCATCAGCGAACGAGCACAGCAGGTGGCCGGGGCGGAAAGAAATTAAGGCGGGTTATGAAAAAGTCATCCGCGGTGAGTTCAACGATCGTTTTTTTGTGGTTACTCATAGGTTGTGGCGGGGTAATCATTCATCAAACCTCACAGCCAGATCTTCAGCCCATCCCCTATAACGACGTAAAAATGAGAGCCCAAAAGGTATTCTTTGAAGGTCATAACCCCTCTGTTCGTTTCAGGGGCACGGGGAAGGCCATCAAATTCACCGAAGACGGATTTCGGATCGGTACGGACCCACAGGTTTTTTGCGAGTACGAGGTGACCGGAAATCCTTATGTGAAAGATTGGGGGCCGGCCGCCTTGGATTCGCAGTTCGGCGTTCATCTAGACGGATGCGACGTGCAGACGTGGTTCAAACAGAAAGAATCCGCCATTCTGTTTGCGCAATTGCTCTACACGTTAAAGCAACAAGCGGTGGAAAATAAAGTTGCACGAAATCTTCCGGCCGGTACGGCCTCCCCGATCGAAACGAAAACGATCAAAACCGATATTGACGAACTGCCTGCCATCCATAGCGAACCGCAACAGAATGCGTATGCCGTTGTCATCGGAATTGAACATTACCGTAGCATTCCCAAATCCGATTATTCTCGCAATGATGCCCATCTGGTCAAAGGCTATCTGAAGACCCTGGGTTTTCAGGAACGTAATATTGATTTGATCACCGACGAAAAGGCCACAAAGACGGATATTGAAAAATCTTTGGAGGCGTGGCTCCCAAACCGCGTGAGAAAAGACAGTCGTGTTTTTGTTTATTTCTCCGGCCATGGGGCGCCGGAACCCGCCACGGGGGAAGCCTATCTCGTCCCTTACGACGGAGATCCGAATTACCTGCCGGTAACCGGTTACCGGTTGAAAAGGCTTTATGACAGCCTGGGAAAATTGGAAGCAAAGGAGATCATCGTTGTTCTGGATTCCTGTTTTTCCGGTGGCGGCGGGAGGAGCGTTTTAGCCAAGGGGGCAAGGCCGCTGGTCATGATGGCGCCCACGGGGGCCCTGCCTTCCAACATGGCCGTCCTGTCGGCAACGCAGGGCAGTCAGATTTCCACGTCTTCCCCGGAGAAGGGGCATGGCGTTTTGACCTATTACTTTCTGAAAGCGATCAAGGATGGCAAGAAAGACCTCGCCGAGATCTATGAGCACATCCTTCCTCAAGTTGAAGACGATGCCAAGCAGCTCAATGTTCAGCAAAGCCCATCGATCCGTCCGGATACAGAAAAAATCAAAGGCAGGTTTTATTTGGTGAAGTGAAGCTGATGAGAAGGTGCCTGGTATTTCTTTTCCTTTTAGTTTTTCCGTGTGTCGGCCTTGCGGCGGACAACCCCGTCTGGGTGGAGGCCGAAGGCGAGGCCCGGTTTGGCGATTTTGACACCCTGAAGGAAGTAAAGGATCGCGCCAGACGCGACGCTGAGGCAAAGGCGATCGAGCAGGCCGTGGGGGTCTTCATCAGATCTCACACGCTCATCTCCAACAGCCAGGTTGCCGAAGATCTGATCTATGCCGCCGTCCGGGGGAAGATCACCAAGGAAATCGTCATCTCGTCAGACTGGGATCATCAAGACCGGCATTTATACAGAACCAGGATCAATGCCCGGGTCGAACCCGTCTATCCGGAAAAAGGTGACGGCCTGTCCGTGAATCTGTCTCTGTCGAAAACCGACCTCAAGGAACATGAAGAGGTCCGGATTTTCTATCGGGCGAATAAGGATGCCTATATCTATATTTTTTCCATTGCCGCCGACGGGTCCGTGACCCTGCTGCTCCCGAATTCGCAAATGCCGGATCATTTCTTTCAGGGGGGGAAGGCCTATGAATTCCCTCCGGCGGACAGCCGCATTCGCCTGAAGGCTTTGTTCCTTCCAGGGTTCCAAACCGACTCTGCTGAAGAGCGAATCAAGATCATTGCCACACGGAACAACGAGGAACTGCTCCCGCTTGGGTTTCGTGAGGGTATTTTCCATGCCTATGACGCGCGATCGACGGGGATGATCAACGATCTGGTGCGCCGGCTGAACCAGTTTGAGCCGACGGACTGGGCAGAGGCGACAGCGATTTACACCCTTGGAAGGTGAGGATGAGGCCCGCCCCGAAGCAGCGTGGACAGAGTTCGTTTTAAGGGGTCTTTTTTTAATTCAGTTTATCCTCGCTCTTCGACCATCTCGTTATGGAGGGAAGATGCCATGGCCCCCCCCCGCCCCCTGTTGTTCCCGATTGTACTGATGGTTTTCTTGGCCGGCTGTGTGGCCAAATCGCCCCTGACCGTGGCCATCGAACAAGGGAATGTCGCGGTCGTGAAAACCCTGGTCGACCAAGGGGCAAACCTCCGCGAACTTGCGGATTGCGGCTCCGGCATGTCAACGATTAGAACAACGCCTCTGGAATGCGCCGTATGGTTCGACCGGACAGAGATTATCCATCTCTTGATCGATAAAGGCGCCGATCCCAGTGAGCAGGATTACTACGGCGGCAGCACCCCCTTGTCCACGGCGGCCGCCTACGGTATCAACAGAAGTGCGAAGGTGCTTTTGGAGCGTGGTGCGAATCCGAATGCGGGCAAACCGTTGAGCAACGCGGCCTATCACGGCAATATTGAGTTGATGAAGCTATTAGTCGCCAAAGGCGCGGATATCGATACGGCGATTGAGGAGCTGAAAACCCGGTACGATTCCTGGCTGCCGGAACGGAACAAAAAAATCGATTCGGCCATCCGGCTTCTCGATAAATTAAAGCCAAAACCCGTTGTCGCCATACAGGCTCCTGCCCCTTCTGCCGCGTCTCCGCAGAATATTACGAAAGAGGACATCGCCACGATCGTCCAGGAGGCTGTGGAAAAAGCCGGCCGAAAGGAGGCCAGGCCGGGCGTCGCCGTATCGTCCGAGATCGATCGGCCTCAATGGACCCCCGCGGAAAGGATCATGGGGGATAAGGATCTGGCCATCGTGATCGGAATCGAAGGGTATCAGAGCCTTCCCAAATCCGACTATTCCTATGATGATGCGATGCTGGTCAAAGATTACCTGAAGGCTCTGGGTTTCAAGGAGAGGAACACCGAGTTCCTTACCGATGAACGGGCGACGAAATCGAGTATTGAGAAAACCGTCGAAGTCTGGCTGCGCAATAAAACGCAGCGTGACAGCAGGATCGTGATCTATTATTCCGGTCATGGGTCGCCGGACCCGGTCACGGGGGAGGCCTATATCGTGCCCTACGACGGCGATCCGAACTATCTTTCCGTGACGGGCTATCCGCTGAAGCGGCTTTATGAGAAGGTTGGGGCGCTGCCTGTAAAAGAGACGGTCATCGTTCTCGATGCGTGCTTTTCAGGCGCCGGAGGGAGAAGCGTTCTCGCAAAGGGAACACGGCCTCTTGTCATATCGACCATGGAGGCGCCTCGGTATGGGAATATGGTTGTTTTGACGGCCACTCAGGGTGCGCAGATCAGCACCTCTTCGCCGGAAAAGGGACATGGCATCTTTACCTACTACTTCTTGAAGGCGTTGCAGGAAGGCAAGAAAAGCATCGCCGATATCTACGAATACATGAAACCGCGGGTAGAGGACGATGCGAAAACCCTGAATGTCCAACAGAGCCCCTCTGTGAGCCCTGACGTCAAAACCCTGCGGGGAAGATTTATCCTTAGAAATTAGCGGGTGTTTCATCCGGAAGACCGAACGGTGCGTCCCATCAAACAACAGGGAGGAAGAGACGATGAAGAAAACGATGGCTGCCTTATTGATGCTTGCGTGCGCGATGCTGATGCTCAGTGCCTGTGCAGCCCAGAGACCCTCTGCGGCTGCCCAGACAAATTTGGCACAGCTTGAACGGCAAGCCGCTTGAGATCGATCATTCAAGTCCGATTCGCTCGGGCCTGAATGAACGCTTTTCCGGATGCGGGCAGGGTGTTCGTAAGAACGATAAGGAGGGGTCTGTCGAAGCGTGGGCACGGCCGTCCGCACCCGCAAGGGAGCGGATTTATATGCATTCACTTCTCGTGCGGTCGGCACACCACGCTTCAGACATACGGCACTTTGTAACGCCGATGGCGATCGCTTTCGTTCCCGTTCTCAGGAAACCGGATCAGCCGCGCGAGAGGTGCCACAGCCAGAGGCAAAGGCCGCCCAGGACGACGACGGCGACTGCGCTCGGCCACAGGGGAAAGACATACCCCTCCACGATGATCTCCGGCCGGACGAAAAGCCGCGTCAACTGCCCGACGGTCATCAATCCGAACAGGATGCTCGCCATCCGCAATCCGATGATTCTGGAATTCATCTCTCGTCCCTCACTGAGGTTATGCCCTCAGCGCGTCCCGCCGACACCGCCTCTCCTGGGGCCGCCGGTTTTATGGCTGTTCCCATAGCTTGCTTCCACCTCTCGACCGGTCGGAACCGGGGTTGCTCCTTCGCCCGGAATCAACCGCCCGGCCATTCGCGATGATCGACGAAGATCAGGTTGCCGGTGTCAAAACCCAATCCGGCGGCCTTCGCCACGAGGGCATCCTTCACGTCCTGCTTCATTTCCGGGGCTCTCGCCAGAATCCATAAATAAGATTTGTCAGGGCCGCAGACGAGTGCATATTGATAATTCTCGCGGTCAAGTTCGAAGATGATGTACGAGCCGTAAAAGGGACCGAAGAAGGAAACTTTCAGGTAGCCCTGGTCCGGTCCCTTCACGAAATAGGCCTTGCCCTCGGCTTCTTTCCAGGCCTTTTCCTTCGGTGCGTACCCGCGGTTCAGGACCCTGACGCCGCCGTCATCCCGCAAACTGTAATCCGCGGTTGTCCGGGTCAAGCCCCGTTCAAACGAATGATCCAGCCTCGCAATTTCGTACCACCTTCCCAGATATTTCTCCAACTTGAAATGATCGACGGGTTTGACCTGTTCGGGGATTCCGACACATCCGGTCAACAACAAGAGCAATACGATTGCTATCTTTTTCATCTCCTTTCCCCTTCAACGCTCGATTTTCTTGTGCCTCATCCGCCGAGCACGATGCTTCTGAGGGCCTCTTCAATTCCCGGATACCGGAACCGGAAGCCGGCCGCGAGGAGGCCGCGCGGGATCATGCGCGCCTTCTTGCTTTCTGCGCGAAGGGCCTCCTGTTTCCAGTCATGCGCCAGACCGGCGATACGCACACTTGCCGCGATTCCCGCCCCGACGCAAGGGAAGCACCGAACGCTTGGGTCGCATCCTTTCAACAATTGTAACTCTCTCGCCGTAATAGATTCAAGAAGCGAGAGCTTTATCCTTCCCGAGGACATGGCAACGATTGAGATTCGCGCGCCCATCCAAGGGGGGGCAGAGATATTCTGTTGACAGCGGAAACGGTTCTTGGCAGACTGCTGATCCAGGAAAACGGGAGGATGATATGCTCAGCTCAGCGGACCAGGACAAACTCATCGTCATCATGAAGGCAATGGAGGAACACGAATTGGCTGTGGCTGAACTCTATCAGACCGCAGCGGTTGCCTCGCCGTCCGACCAGGCCTTCTGGAACGGTTTGGCGGCCATGGAAAAGACGCATGCCGATAACCTGGAGCGGATGATAGCCCAGGTGCAGGCCAAGGCGTCGCGCTTCGAGATGGGGAGGCCCTTCAACATGGCTGCCCTGAAAACCGCCCAGGAGGGAATCCGGCAAAATATCAGCAAGATTGCCCGAGGCGCCCTCTCGAGGCTCCAGATGCTCGTCGTGGCCCGGGACATCGAGCAATCCCTCATCGAGGCCCAATACGGCTCCGTTGTCAAGACCAACGACGTCGAGTATCAAACGCTCCTCAAGGAAATTGTCGACCAGACCTACGGACACCGAAAAGCGATCCAGGAGCAGATCGACAAGGCGCAAAAGGGGGCTTAGGCTCCGTTTCCTGAAAGCCCGTCGATGCCTACGCCTGTGAGTTTGGCCAGGCAGCCGGTCAGGAAGGCGATGTCCTCCTGTTGGTCGATGATGCTCCCGTGCTGGGGCGCGATTCGCTCGGCGCCCACCCCCCCGATCACCTTCATCGCCCGGTGCAGCGCCTTGTCCGAGGGCATGACCTGGCGGTGGAAGGCCAGCAGGTCGGTCAAGGGGCAGTAGGGCTTTCCATAGGCACAAGGACCGTCGGTGTCGTATGCGTCACAGGAGCGGCACTGATCGTCCAACCTCAGGAAAAGGTCCCAACGCTGCGAGTAGCTCCCGAAAAGATCACTGCTGAACAGGGTCCGGGTCCGGGGATCGTAGGTGACCAAGCTTCCGGCCGTGTGGGCAAAGGGGGTCTTAAAGAAGCGCAGTTCCCGGCCGTTGAATGAAAAGACCATTCCCCTGTCGTCCATGGAGCGGAGAAGCCCCCGTCTTTCCCGTTCAAGGTAGAAACTCAGAAAGACGTTGTTCGCCCGATCGGAGAGGATCGTAAGCGCCTCATTGGCGCAGAGGTCAACCATGTTGGCCATGGAACCGCAGAGGTCCGGATCGGGGTGCTGATAGATGAGGGCCACGATCTGCTCCGGCGCGATCCCGGTTTGGAGGATCTTGCGCATGACCACAGGGAAATCGGCGCGGCTGCCCGCGTCGATGAGCACAGCTTTGTCCCCTTCTATGATGAGGTAGGGATTACAGTGGAAATTGCTGTAGCCATCGTGAAAGCCCACCCAATGGATCCCGGGCGCGACCTCCACGGGCCGGTCATAACGCGTTCGCTGTGTTTTCATGGCGTTCCCCTGTTGCGAAATAGGCCTTCATCCGACCCCGGTGTTTGAGGGGGATCTCTCCCCGCTCCTCGAAAAAAAACCGGTTACGGGTCAAAAGATAGGTCTCGTGCGAGCAGTTCACCCGTCCAGGTGTCCCGCCGGTCTCGAAGCGGGAGGCGATGTTGACGTTGTCGCCGAAGATGTCGAACTGCATACGCTCTTCCCCCACCACGGCCGCTATCACCGTCCCCGTATGGATCCCGATCCGGGTTTCGATCTTGAGATCGCCCCCGGCACGGAAGGCCTTGAGCTGTTCATGCATGGCCAGTCCCGCCTGGATGGCCAGCGAGGGATGATCGGGGTCGGGACGTGGGGCGCCGAAGACCGCCATATAGGCGTCGCCGATGGTCTTGACCTTGGTGCCCCGATAGCGGCGCATCAGGTCGTCCGCGCCTCTGACAATCAGGTCAAGCATCCGGACCAGCTTTTCTCCGGAGAGCCGAGACGCCATTTGAGTAAAGCCGCAGATGTCGGCGAAGAGGATCGTGCAGTTGCAGGTGCGGGGGGCAAAACTCCCCGATTCCTTGATTTCCTCGGCCACCTCGGCAGGCAGGGTGTTTTTCAGGAGTTCGTCGACCCGCTTTTCCAGGGCCACGTATTGCCGGATCAGCTCCTTGAGAAGGCGCTGCTGGATGCCGCCATCCTGAATCGTGGCCACGGACTGGAGGTAATCCACCATGACCGTTTTCCTCTGCCTGCTTTTCCGCTGCTCCTCCCGGGGCGTGCGCATTGAAGATTCATCGGGCACTCGGCAACCCCCTCCCGTTTTTGATCATGCAATTTGCTTTGAATTCTAGACTGCGGTTGCTGGAAAAGCAAAGGGAAAAACAAGGTGAAAAGAGAATCATCAAAAAGTGCCCTCCGCTGCCGCCACCTCGCAAGATCTCATGACCATGTCACGGGGAGGCCTGTTGCACGTCCTGCGGGGAGGTCGTCCCCCGCTGGATAATTTCGGAGATTTGTGATTGTAATGCTTCACGGGAGAGTGCATCCGGCAGCAAAATACAAAAACTTTCAGAGGGAAAGGACAACCGATCATGAAAAAGATTGCAATCCTCACCGGAGGGGCGATTTTATTGCTCATCCTCCTTTTGGCGGTGTGGCTGATTTTCCGGTCCGATCGAGGAACGACGGGGGCCGTCAACACCCAGTTCCGCTGGATCGGTCCGAACGACAAAATCGTCGTGGACGGCTTTGATGATCCCAAGGTGCGGGGGGTGGCCTGCCATATCGCCCGGGCCCAAACCGGCGGTGTCAAAGGTGCGCTGAGCGTGGCGGAGGACGCCAGCGACGCGAGCATCGCCTGCCGCCAGACCGGACCGATCAAATTTCTGGATGAGTTCAAAGACGGAGAACGGGTCTTCGACGAACAGCGCAGCCTTCTTTTCAAGTCGCTTCAGGTCGTGCGCTTCTACGACCGCAAGCGCAACGTCCTGGTCTATTTGTCCTACAGCGACCGGGTGCTGACAGGCAGCCCGAAAAACAGCATCAGTACCGTGCCCATCATGCCCTGGCCGGCTGCCGGCGATAGCGCGATGATGCGGTGATTACATTTCCCCGCTACGTGATTGGATCGGCTGTCCATCGGCCTTGAAACCCGATCCGATAAGGGGGCAGAACCTCTGAGTTTCACTTGACTTTGGCCGTCGTTGAGTTGTAACAGTTGCGGCGGGATTCGGAATCCGGACATGCGGAGCTCACAAAGTAGGCTGAGAGCGTGTAATCCACGGCTCCCCGGTTGCTATCGCCGGTGAGAATTTCGACTCAAATTGTTTCGCGCAAACGTACGTTTAGTGGAGGCAATATGGATGTCTATGGTTCTTTAGTGGAGATTGTCGGAGAGGAGTTTGTCTCCGATCAAGAAGAGGAACTCTATATTTATTCAAGAGATTCCGGTGCACAAGAACCCCGCAAGGCGGATTACGTTGTCGCGCCGAAGAAGGTGGAAGAAGTGCAAAAGATCGTCCTATTGGCGAACAGGGAGAAAATCCCGATCACTCCGATGGGCGGGGGGCTCACCTTGAGCGGTTTGGCCGTGCCCATCAAAGGCGGGATCGTCCTGGACATGAAAAGAATGGACCGAATCATCGAAATAAATGAGAAGAGCCGATATGCCGTACTCGAAGCAGGCGTCACGCAAGGGGCCCTCCATTCTCATCTTAACAAGCATTATCCCCATCTTGAACATTCAATGCCCGATGCTCCCCCCATGGCGACCATTGTCGGAAATGTCGTCATTCAGGGGCATGGTCATCTCAGTGTCTCACGCGGGATCAATTCGCAAATGGTCAACGGGATGGAGGTCGTGCTGCCAACCGGCGAGGTTTGCAAACTCGGATCCTGTTCCGTTTCTCCGCATTGGTTCACCCGGGACCCGCTTCCGGACCTGATGGGTTTATTCATCGGCTGGCTCGGGACAACCGGCATCATCACCAAGATCTCTCTCCAGCTTCTTCCAAAACCGAAGTTCCGGGATCTGTTGACCTTCACCTCCAACGAACTCGATCTGCTGCCCGATTTCATATTCGACATCACGCAACTCAACCTTCTAGACAATCTGTTCATCATATCGCAGGAATGGCCTCCATGGGCACAGGGCATCCTTTATGTCCCCATTGTTTCCGCCCAGGATGAGGAGGAATTTGCACTCAAGATCAAACTCCATAAAGAGCTTTTACGCAAATATGAAGGGAAGATCACGCTTGTGGAAGGAAAACACGCCGAACGAATGCGTGAAGCCAGATTGCCTGTGCCTCCGGTTACCCTGGGCGTCATGGCGGCGGATACGAAACAGGGGGGCGGTTTCGAATATACGGGAGGGATCGTGCCGATAGAGAAGGTTCCCGAAGCATCGAGCAGATCGGTGGAGATCGCCCACAAGTATGGACAGCCTTACCTTCTTGGATATCAACTCCTCACAGGCGGACACAGCATGATGTGCGGTCTCGCATATTGTCTGAATCGCGCCGACGATGAGGATGTCGAGAAAGTCAGGAAGGCAATCGATGAAACGAACAGAATGATCTTGGACGTGGGGGGGGTTCTATGGAAGGCTGAAGCACCGGCGCAGCGGTTGATGATGCAGAGGATGGATCCCAACACAATTGAACTCATGAAAAGGGTGCTGAGGGCGCTGGATCCGAACGCGATCATGAACCCTGGAAATTGGAGTGAATAAATGGCACTTGCAGATTACGAAGGCATGATCCACAGATGCTTCAGATGCGGCTATTGCAAATTTACCAGCGATTATTCTTACGTGGGGTTTAATTGCCCCATGTATAACAAGGTCCGTTTAGAAAGTTATTCCCCCGGGGGGCTGATGTGGCTGATCCATGCCGCCCTGGTGAAGGAAAAACTCAAGCCCAGCAAACACCTGTCCGAGATCCTGTATTCCTGCACCCTGTGCCGGAATTGCAGCGAGGAATGCAGATTTCAGTTTCATGAGGACATCGTCCACGTTCTGAAAGCGGCACGGGAGGCCATGGTGGAGAAACAGCTCGTGCCCCCGATGGTCAGCCAGTTCTTGAAAAATGTTTACGACTACGGCAACCCGTATCGGGAGCTGAAGGAGAACAGGGGCCATTGGGCTGAAAATACAGGAATCCGGCAATATGAAAAAGGCGATGAATTTCTGTATTACGTCGGTTGCGTCGGATCATACGACACCGTCAGCCAGAAAGCCGCCCGGGCGTTGGGCCGTGTGCTGTTGAAATCCGGTCTTTCCTTCGGAATCTTGGGGAGCAGGGAGATCTGCGACGGAAATGAAGTGGACATGCTCGGCGAAAAAGGCTTGTTCGAATTCCTGAAGGAGGAAAATACCCGGACATTCAAGGAACTCGGAGTCAAAAAGATCGTCACCCTCTCGCCCCATTCATATCATGCCTTGAAAAATAGCTACTCCGATGAATTTGAGGTATTCCATTACACGCAACTCTTCCGGGATCTGATCAAAAGCGGCGCGTTGGATGTTTCCGGAGGATTCAGGACGAAAGTCACGTACCATGACCCCTGTTTTCTAGGCAGGTACAATCACGAATACGACGCGCCGAGGGAGATTCTGACCGCCATTCCCGGGATCGAGCTGATCGAAATGGAGAGAGCGAAGGAAAACGCTTTTTGCTGCGGTGGCGGTGGCGGCAACTTCTACACGGATATCCTCGGGGGTGGGGAGAGCACCCCGAGCAGGATCAGGGTCATGGAAGCTCGCGAGACGGGAGCAAAGATTCTGGCGGTGTCGTGCCCTGTCTGTATGATGATGCTGGAGGACGCCCTCAAGGCAGAGGGGTTGGAAAACGAGCTGGCCATCAAGGATATCGCCGAGATCATGGACGCAGTATGCGGTGATTCGGGCGCTTAGGGCAGGGGCCTTAACTCAAGAAGGCTTCTCGTCCCGGTAGAAGCGTTCGACATCCTTCAAATAGTCCGCCAGGTGTTTGCGGCTGACAACAAAGATATGCCCGATATTCTTCTCGATGGTCCGGTTGACCGGCCCCTTGGGAAGCCGGATCTTACCGTGATTCACCTGCCCCCAGGTCTCGCTGGCCACGCATGATCCGGCCGGCGCGATGGGATCCCGCGATCCCCGATAATCGAAAATGGCCACGCCCGCCTTCTTCAGGATCTTCATATTCACCGGTTTGCCGTCGAATTTGGGGTTAGCGGAAGGAAGGGCGTATTTCCCTTCGAAAATCTCGTTTCCGAGAAAGATCTTCTGGATCCACTCAATGTGGCAGTGAATGGGGAATTTGGTTCCGCGCGTCAGCCAGAAGAGAAAGGGCGCGGCGTCAAGGATGGCTTCCCTGCTCACGGCACGACCGTAAAAACCCAGGACGACCGTGTATTGAACGCCGGGCTGAATTTCATTCATCCCCGCTTCAATGATTTGCGGCGGGATATTGACCGCACCAAAAAGCTCTTTCATCAGATAAGGATCGTAATCGCGGCGGATCAGCGTTCGAATCGGGCCATGCCCGCTGTCTCCATCGTCAAACTTGACCGGCGAAGCCATTAACGCGATTTTCCGGATATCCATCGGGAGGCCTGCCGCCATCCGCTCCTCGGCCCGCCGGGCGAGATAAGGCAGGATGAGCGTGCCGCCCATGCAGTACCCCATGATATAGATCTCGTTTTGGGGATGACGTTTTTTAATCAGGTCGATGTAGAGATCGGGGATGGTTTTCCCGTAAAAGTCCAACCCCAGTTCGGTTTCTTCCCAACCCGGATTACCGTGGTCGACCAGGTAGATCATGTAGCCTTTTTTGAGGAGCGCTTCGACAACGGATTTGTCGCAAGCCAGATCGAACAGCTCCGGCCGGTTAATGAGCGGGGTGACCATGTAGATGATCTTCCCGTTGGGTTTAATCCCTTGAGGGATCGGATAATAGCGTAACCGGACCCGATGCAATTCGGATCCCTCCACAAATTCATACGCCTGGCAGCCGAGTTCGCCGCCGGTTTTTCTCTCGGAGAATTCTTTGATATCGAATGCATTTTCCGCATGGAGATTTTCCAGCCGCCGATAGTTTTCCCTCAGGTATTCCTCGAACGACGGGATCACGTTTCCATTCGAATCGGTCTGGGCAAAGGGCAGATCGCCCCGGGCAAAGGGTTCTTCCGTGATGAGGACCAGCAGGCATTTCAAAAGCTCCTTCATCGCCTTGAGGCGCGTCATGCCGATGTTATTGTACTGATGTTCCAGCTGGGAGAACTCTTCCATGTAGTTTATCAGATAGGCTCGGCCCTTTTCGGTCGTGCAGATCATCCGGGCCTTTTCGCGATCGAAGCGGCCATCCTTGATAAAGAAACCGGTCAGCGTGTAGAGCAGGCGGGAGTAGCTTTTGTAGATCCAGCCATTGACATCCGCAATCGCGTCGGGATTTCTGGATGCGCCAACCGCCAGGCGGGCGGAGGCCTTGATGGGCCGGAGCACCGTCTCAAGAAGCGCGCTTTGCCATGAGGCGGCCATGGCCAGGGGGCCGAATGTAAAAATATCCTTGCCGACGGCATTCAGAATTCTTTGATAGCCGAACAGGCTTCTGACTTGATTGCCGATCGCTTTGCTTTTCCAGGGCAGCGCCGTATGAATGCCTTCCACATTATCGGCCGGCGTCACGCCGATGACGTCCAAAAGCTCATCCGGCGTCAGCTTCTGAATGACTGCGTTTTTCTCCTGATCCATGCGTCCCCCTGATAAATATGGATGAAAACGTCCGTTTTGGTAAGGGAACTATAGGGGGGGCTGTTTTTGCTTGTCAAGGGATATTATGCGATCTGCCGCCGCGCAAAGGCACCGAGAAAGATTTCCTGAAAAGTGGAAACATGCCTCCTCGACCCCGCTTTCCGCCACCGCAGAATGCGCTGCCGAGAGACCTTCCCGGTGCCCTTTCTGGTCATTGACAGCACCCCCCCGGATCATGGATAATCGCCGGAAATCCAGCACCAGAAGGTCAGAGATTGCGGGTCGGGGATCTCGATGAATCAGGATCATCGCCAGGCAGCCCGCCACGAAGTCATCAAAAAGAATGCATGCAAACCCGGGCGACGTATAACCGGGGATCTGAGGATCGACGGATGTGCGGACGATTTGTTCTGTTGACGGACTTAAGCGTGATCGTCGATTCATTCGATATCCAGGGTGTCGCCTGTGAATGGCGGTCGGGAAGCGACATCGCCCCGGGCCAGAACATCCTGGCCGTCATCCGCAAGGAGGACCGGAACATCCTCGTGGATTTCCGCTGGGGACTGATCCCGTCGTGGGCCAAGGATCCGGTCATCGGCAGCAGAATGTTCAACGCCCGGGTGGAGACGCTTGCCGAGAAGCCGAGCTTCAAGCAGGCCTTCCGGAAGCGCCGTTGCCTGATCGTGGCCGACGGCTTCTATGAATGGCAAAAATCCGGCCGCACCAAACAACCTTTTTATTTCAGCCTCCGCTCCGAGGAGCCGTTCGGATTCGCCGGTCTCTACGAGACATGGATGGGTCCCGACCGTCAGCAGGTGCATTCCTGCACGATCATCACCACCGAGCCGAATGACCTGATCAGGCCCATCCACGACCGCATGCCGGTCATCCTGCCAAAGGATCGGGAAGCGGACTGGATCGGAGGAAACCCCGATCCCGAGCGACTGAAGTCCATGTTGACGCCGTATCCCTCAGAAGAGATGAAAATGGCGGAGGTGCGGTAAATCACATCAGACAAAGGAGGCAAGCATGAACCAGATCCAGAGAACGGTCTTTATCATGTTAATGGTCGATCTTTGCGGCATCCTCTACCTGCAGCACCTTCTGGCGGACAACTTTGCGATCATGGGCGTCGTCCTCTACATGGTCATTCTGTCCCTGGCCGCCGGATCACTGATGGCGCCGCGCCCCAGTCGCCTGCACCGGATCGTGGGCCTTGCGATCCTGTTTATCGCCGTCGGCGACTTCTTTCTCGTCTTCCTGGGAACCCTGCCCATGTTTACGAAAGATGATCTGTTCGTAAAAGTGTTCGGAATGATCGGCTTCATCTGCGCCTACTCAACCCTTATCTGGCTGTTCACCCGCGGGTTTGCCTTTGGGAAGCCAGACCTGCTGATGCTGCTGCCGGTATTCGTCGTCATCAGCCCGGTCCTGTATGTCCTGCTGCCTCTGATTAAAGGGCCGATGTTCTATTTTGCCATCTTTTTCACCTTCATTGTCAGCTTCATGGCCTGGAATGGTCTGTGCGTCATTCACCGGGGCTTCTACACCCGGAAAGTGGCTGTCCGGTTTGCCATGGCCGGATTCCTGATGCTGCTTTCGGACATGGGGGTGGCGTTCGTCATGTTCTATCCGGGCATGCAGACCAACGTTCCCTGGCTGGAGAACGAGATCTGGATCACGTATGTGCCGGCCTGGACGCTGGTTTTCATCAACCTGCTGGAAGAAAGGCTGGCAAATTAGCCGACACGCCGATCGCTGGAAAATTACGGACTAAGCGGACACTTTTTTCGTGTGGGCGGCTATTGCTTCCACAATGTTCCACGACCTAAGGAGGAGCGCCATCCGCAATATGGTCCGGGCTTGCATTCCGGAGCGCGTGGCAATGACGATCTCAGGTCATAAAACGCGGAACGTATTCGACAGGTACAATATCACATCTCAGGATGATTTGAGGGACGCGGCCAGAAGGCGTCACGAATTCACCGAGAAGCAGGCCGAGCAGTTACATATTAGTTAGTGTCCATCCGGAAACCATAACTGACTGAAAAATATCACAAAATGGCGACATTTATGTTGGAAAATTCGGCGCAATCTGTTATGGTCCTTTCACAAGAGTTTGATATCATTGAGTAC
>Ga0116160_1000229_pt1 | contig 69180 bp, 59 predicted proteins | sample AD_JPNAS2_MetaG_FD_89879 | JGI IMG/M metagenome (GOLD analysis project Ga0116160, IMG submission 89879) | Active sludge microbial communities of municipal wastewater-treating anaerobic digesters from Japan - AD_JPNAS2_MetaG | ecosystem: Engineered > Bioreactor > Anaerobic > Digestate | place...
CGATGGTTCCGAATGTCTTTTTCATGATCTGTTACCTCCTTGAGGGTTTTTGTTTTATTTGCCTTTATACTAATGAAATTTGCGTGCCAGAATCTAAAAACAGGCAAAATATTATCGTAAGATTATGATATTCATTGTGATTTTGTAATAGCGGCAGATTGGACTTTTGATTTTAAAAGGCTGTTTTCCCGTTTTCCTTCCATGAAATGTTCAAGCGGGGTGAACGAAATGTGGAATGATCAACCAGCAGGCACGTCTTTGTGGCGTGCCTGTGTGGAGTAATCGTTATACGGCCGGCTCACAGCAAAACTATTTCTTCAGCATGATCCGCGAGTCCACGACGGTGCAGGTTTTTGCGGTGCACATGACGGGATTGAGGTCCACCGATTCCACAATATCCTGCAGATCCATCATTAATTTGGAAAAATTGACGATGGTTTTCTTGAGCGCGTTCATATTGATAGGTTCCGAGCTGCGATATCCTGTCAGCAGTTTCCTTGCGGTAAGCTCCTGGATCATGTGGTCAGCGTCCCGTTCTTTCAGAGGCGCCATTCGCAGCGAAACATCCTTGTAAATCTCCACACCCACACCACCCATGCCCAGCAGCACCATGGGGCCAAACTGAAAATCGTTTTTCGCGCCGATAATCAGTTCTAGCCCTTTGACCATCTCCGCAATCAGCATGCCGGCAAAGCCGTCGATTTTAGAAAGCCGCTCCAGCGTCCGGACGAGGGTTTCATCGTCTTTAATGCCCACGACCACGCCTTTCACATCCGATTTGTGCACAACGGCCGGCGAAACGATTTTTGCCACCACCGGATACCCGATCTGGTGCGCCATGCTTATGGCCTGGCGGGCCTCTGTGGCCACGCCGTATTTCGGTGTTTTGAAGCCGTAGAGGGAGAATATTTTTTGCGCGTCGGGTTCCAGCACCCAGCCCCACTGTTTTGATTTTTCGAGGATCGCTTTGATTTCTTTTTTCAACATGGTTTTTTCCTCATTAATGCTTTGGCCATAAGGACTGCGCCTTCAATGGAAGGCGACACCGGAATGCCGTTTACTTCAAAGCCTTCGATAAGCATATCATATTTTTGTACCTGTGGCACATACGCGATGAACGGCTTGTTAAACTGTTTGCTCAACCCGCTTAATTTCACGCCGATATCCAGCGTAATACCCGGGATATAGGGCAGCAGCAGGATAATGACACAGTCAACTTCCGGTGAGGCGCCCATTACCCTGGCGCAGGCGACAAAATCGTCGTCAATGGAACTGCCGGTGAGATCGGCTGGATTTCCCAGGGAAGCGATGTTCCGGATGTTATCGGTCAGATTATTTTTTACCTCTGTTTTTGTTTCCTCGGAGAGCTGTGGAACATTCAAACCGGCGATGGAGCAGGCATCCACCGCCATTGCACCGTGGCCGCCGCTGCCGGTTATGATGCCGATATTGCCTTCGATCGGTTTGGTGTAGGAACTTAGAACCTCACAGAAGGAAACCAGTTCCTGTTCGTTGGCAGCTTCCAGGATATTATGCTGCGCGATTGCAGCGGAAAAACTTGCGTAGTCTCCCGCAAGGGACGCGGTATGGCTGGATACGGCACGGTTTCCGGCAGCCGTCTTTCCCGATTTCATGATGATGACCGGTTTGGGGGAGTGGTCCGCAGCCAGGACAAAATCTCTTCCCTCGCCTTCTCCAAATCCCTCGATATAATAAGCGATCACTTTGGTTGACGGATCATGGACCAGGTAATCAAGCAACTCCTTTTCTTTGATGAAAGCCTTATTGCCGATGCTGATGGCTTTGGCCATGCCCACACCCTGCTCGGCGAATTTGATCATGTGGTCTACCAGGATGCCTCCACTCTGGCTGACAAAAGTAACACCGCCGTATTCCGGCTTGATCATGCGCTCCAGGGGCAGGAAGAAAGTATCGACTTTAAAGGGGACATAGACTCCCAGGCAGTTGGGGCCAATGAAAGGAAAATGTGCCTCCGTGGCTGTCTTCACGATGCGGTCCTGCAGATCTCCGCGTCCCCCTTCGGTGAACCCGCCGGAGATAACAGCGGCCGACTTGACCCCTGCCTTAATGCAATCGGCCATGACATCCGGCACAAGATCCGCGCGGGTGGCGATAACGGCGAGGTCGATCTTCCGGGGGATATCCGCAACGCGAGGGAAAATGGTATGGCCGTGCAGATGACCGCCTTTTGGATTCACGGCATATACCTCCACGGGATAGCGAGCGCTGTTCTTCGTGAAAACAACGTTGGCGGGGTGACGATCATTGTTTGCCGAGATGCCGATCACCGCCATCGTTTTAGGTTCAAACATCGGTTTCAGATTCATAAATCCTCCTTCCGTTTTCTTTTGGTGCTAATGGAATCGTTCAGAGACTCCATCTACCAATAGTGCCTTGCAGAACGTGTCCCCTTTAATCATCATGAAATTAATCTGCCGGCCGGTTACTCCTCCCGATCCCCGGTGTGAAAAAAATATATCCTGACGGCACACGGTGCAGAGTCCTGCCCTTTCGATATTGGCCTCGGGAATGCCGCAATCCAAAACCTGCCTTCGGTTGACTTCGACAAGGTCAAGCATCCACCTTCCCCTGCGCGCTCCCGGAGATAAGAAATTTTCGGCATGTTTCTGCCGGCGGAAAGAGTCTGCGGTGGCATCGTCGATCTCATAGCAGCAGCGACCGATGGATGGACCAATGGCGGCCAGGATGTCAGCCGGCCGCGAACCATAGCTATTTTGCATGAATCGAGCAACTTTGGCGCTGATTTCCAGAGAGGATCCGCGCCATCCCGCGTGTACGGCGCCAATGATTTTCTTCACACGGTCGACCAGGAAAACCGGAACGCAATCCGCTGTTTTGATGCAAATGGCGAGATTTGTCCGGTTGGTGACAATAGCGTCATAATTTAAGGCTTCGCGTGAGCTGAAGTAGTCGCCATGCGGTTTAATGACAAAAATATTGTCCCCGTGCACCTGGTTGAGCACCAGAAAATTTTCCATCGGGATTTCAAAAGCCGATGCGAGTTTGTTCCAGTTTTGCAGGACGTGGAATTCTTCATCACCTTCCAGAAAGCTCATATTCAAGCTTTTGTAATCATCTCGTGAAACGCCGCCGATTCTTGTGCCGAAAGCGTGTACGAGAAAATCGCAATGACTCAGCAGCTCCGAGTGCAGATATTCGATGCCGTTTTTTTGGGATCGTGAAAACATATTTTTTATCTTAATGGATCCTTCCGGTTTTGTAAACCGGGATTTCCACTTCTGTCCGGCGCGGAACCGCGAAACAGGAAAAGCAGATTCTCTATGTCTTCGGGAAGTTGTGCTTTGAAGGCCAGTCTTTCGCCGCTTTGCGGGTGAAGAAAGGAAAGCTGGGCGGCATGAAGCGCCTGGCGCTGCAATGATTTGATCCGGGCTTTTAGTTCGGCGTTTTTAATGATGTTTATTTTGGATGGATTGCCGTAAACGGTGTCCCCGATCACGGGATAGCCTCGCTCGGACAGATGAACGCGGATCTGATGCGTTCGTCCCGTTTTGATCTCTATGTCCAGCAGTGTTGCCGTACCGTAGCGCTCACGGACTTTCCAGAGGGTCAGGGCATCCTTGCCGTGGCGGCTTTTTGTGGACATTTTTTTACGGTCTCCGGGATGTCGTCCCACGGGCAGGACAATTTCTCCACTTTGCCCCTTCACGTCTCCCCAGACCAGAGTGATATATTTTTTATGGACCTCGTGTTTTTCAAACTGCGCAGAAAGACTACGGTGCGCCTGGTCCGTCTTTGCGGCTACAATGAGCCCCGATGTTTCCTTGTCCAGCCGATGGACAATGCCGGGCCTGAGCACGCCGCCAATGCCGGAAAGATCGCGGCAATGAAAAAGCAGCGCGTTGACAAGCGTCTGGTCGGGATTACCGGGCGCGGGATGAACCACCATGCCCGCGGGTTTGTTGATAACGATGATCGAGGTGTCCTCATAAACAATGTCCAGGGGAATGTCCTGGGGTACGGCGGCTGCCTCAATGACCGGTTCCAGATGAAGTTCCACGACATCACCGGCTTTTAAGTGTTGACTGACTTTCGGTTCTTTTCCGTTGACGGTAACATCGCCTTCTTCAATGGCGTATTTAATCTGCGAACGGGAAAACTCAGGATCTGCATACGTCAGAAACACGTCCAGGCGCATGCCCGCGTGTTCGGGGCTGACTGTAAAGGTTAGATCTTTGGCCTGATCGGTTTCTTCAGACAAGTCATTACTCCAATTAAATACCAAAAACACTGGATTTCCGTGTCTCGCTTATGCTCGCACGGAACGACACTCTTTTCTGTCATTACCCGGCTTGACCGGGTAATCCATTCTGCGGACTGTCCGGGAAACAGTCCCTGCACCTTCCGTTCCCTTTTGTCCTGAAGAGCCTAAAGTCACAAAAGGTTACGAGAAGACAAGAGATAGAAGGAAAATTAATTAGATGACATCCGCCGTAATGCATCCACAATAAACACGAATTCATCTTCGGACACGGTACGCAAGTCGATGAGAATTTCGTTCTCATTCACACGGACGATAACCGGAACTGGGGTCTTACGAAGCATGGCCTCCATCCGGTTTGCCGACAGCTTTTTATGTCTGACGGCCAAAACGACGGTGGGGATGTCCTGCGTGGGCAGCGACCCGCCGCCGGCTGCTGCCACATCTTCACGAATTTCATATGTCAGGTGGGGGATATTAGCTTTATTGAGTTTGTTCATCAGTTTGCGCGCACGTTTTTTGACTTCGCCCTGCCCTTCGGTGAGGGCCTTGAGGGCGCGCAGAGATGAAGCGGCTTTTTCCGGTGTGAGGTAGTGCATCAGGGTTGCCTCCAGGGCGGCAAGCGTGAACTTGTCAATCCGCAGCGCGCGGTTGAGCGGATTTTTTTTGATTTTTTGAACGATATCCTTTTTGCCGACGATAATGCCCGCCTGTGGACCGCCCAGCAGCTTGTCGCCGCTGAAGGATACCACGTCAACATCTGTCGCCAGCACCTCCCGAACCGTTGGTTCATGCTGCAGGCCATGATCGGAAAGATTGACCAGGCAGCCGCTACCCAGATCATCAAAAACAGGAATGCCGTGCTGCTTTCCCAGTGCCACCAGGCGGGTCAGTTCCGCCTCCTCGGTAAAACCGACAATCCGGTAATTGCTGGTATGGACTTTCAGGATGACCCCGGTATCGGGGCTAATGGCTTTTTCATAGTCGGAAAGCCTAGTCCGGTTGGTTGTTCCCACTTCCCGCAGAATGGAATTGCTCTTCGTCATGACATCGGGAATCCGAAACTCGCCGCCGATTTCAATTAATTCTCCGCGCGAAACAATCGCCTCTTTGTGTTGTGCCAGGGTATTGAGGACCAGCAGTACGGCCGCTGCGTTGTTGTTGACAATGAGAGCGTCTTCCGCGCCGGTGAGCGCGCACAGCAGATGGCTTACGTGATCATAGCGCAGGCCACGTTCGCCCCGCTCCAGATTAAACTCCAGGTTGGAATATCCTCGTCCGACTTCCAGGATTCTCTCCAGGGCTTCGTGGCACAGTGGTGCACGGCCAAGATTGGTATGTAAAATTACACCAGTCGCGTTGACCAGCCTTTTCAGCCGGTAAGCATACAGGTTGTTGATCTGGTTTAAAACGTATCGGGCCGCGCCTGCCGAATCGGTGGCCACGGCAGGCAACTTTTTTTCCGGTTCGGTCAAAATGTCATCCCGCATTTTCTGCACAACGCTGCGGCAGACTTCCAAAACAATTTCGCGCGAAGCTTTTTCAAAGATGCCCTGTTTTTCCGCAAGCCCGATGATTTCGTCAATTTTGGGCAGGCTTTTCAGCAAGCTTTTTCTTTTCTCATCCATTATTTTCTCCGTTCTTTCTCCTGTCAGATCAGGCCGGCCTCTTTGCGGCAGTAATCACGGAAATTATTGACCGCGATGAAAAATTCCCTCATCATGACCACCCACAGGTAGCGGCCGCCAGGCGTCAAATACAGATTGGGCGAAAAGTAGCGGAACGAACCGGCCACGGTGAAGGCGGCCATTTCCTTCCACAGGGTTTTAAAATATCGGCCCGCATATTTTTTTTCAAGGTCATTGACGTTCATTTTTGTGCTGAACAGTTTCATCAGGAAATCATAGCGCATCCGGTCGGGGAGATCGAACTTACGGGCGGCCTGAAGAGGCAGGTTGTTTTGTTCCAGGCTGCCGATGTAGTGCCGGATGTCAAAGGTATTTGCATAGCACACCCCGTTTAGAAAACCGATGGCGCCGCTTCCGAGGCCGGCGTACTCCTCAAAGTCAACGACGTATTCGTCGATCAGTGATTCAGCAGCCTTTTTCCTGGAGAAGCACCAGGCCGAAGAGGCGTCATAAAACGGCTCCAGTTTTCTGATGATCTGTTTGAAAAGACTTTTCTCGCGGCTGAAATTCACTTCTCCCAGCGTTTCCTGCATCAGGCGCTGCGTCATCGTTGAAACCATCAGGGGATAATAGGTGATTTGCTGCATCCGGAGTTTCAGTAATGTGGCCAGATCGGCCTCGAGCATTGCTTCGGTCTGCTCGGGAAAGTTAAAAATCATGTCGGCGTTGAGGGTATCAAAGCGCCCCATGAATCTGCTGAGACGGTCGGCAATTTCTTCGCCGGAGCCGTATTTATCATAACGGGCTGTTTTCTTGAGCAGATTATCGTCAAAGGTCTGGACTCCAACGGAAAGGCGGTTGACGCCTGCCTGCTTCAGGATGCTGATATTGGCGTCTGTCAGGTGGTTCGGGTTCGTTTCCGCCGAGATGGACTTAACGGGAAACAACTCCCGGGCCAGCTGCAGGGTACGGGCCAGCTCGTCAATGAGCACGGTCGGTGTGCCGCCGCCAACATAAATTCCTGAAAAACGGTAGCCTTTTTGCCGGTACAGGGCCATTTCGCGGCGCAGGGCGGCATGATATTTAATGGCCAGGTTTTCATCCAGGCGAACACGGTGAAAGGAACAATACGGGCAAAGTTCTTCGCAGAAGGGGATGTGAATGTAAAGCAGCCGCGAGACAGCATCATCACAGGGGGGTAAATCCGGAATGGCCCCGCCTTCAAATTTCAATGCACGGGCAAATTGACGCTTTGCAGCCAGGGTAACAATTTGATTAATCACGGTTCAATCCATAATCTTTCTTCATAATAAAACAAAGGTTTTACTGTTTAACAAAAGATGAAGCCAATATGCAAGCTTCGTTTGCTTGAAATAAGAATCGATAGATGTTATAGGCCAGAGAAAATTTGGCAAACCGGTGAACAACATGGCCCCCAAAAGAGTCTTAACCCTTTGGAATGATGAAGGTGTCAACGAATCTGACACCTCGGTTCTGAGAAAAAAATCAACTGAATTCAAAACGCCGCTGGATCAGGAAGCAAAAAAGGAAATCCAGGCGCTGGTGGATTCGTTCACCTGCCGTGATGACGCATCCGGGCTTGCGGCGCCGCAAATCGGCATCAACAAAAGGGTGATCATATTCCGGAATAAAACCGTGGAAAACAAGAAGAAAAAGATGAGTCCGGATGACTACGATGTGCTGGTGAATCCCCGCATCACCCAGGCGCGGGGCGAAAAAGCGACTGCGGCGGAAGGGTGCCTGTCCTGTCCGGATATTAAAATTGAAGTCAGCCGCTTTCCCGAAATCAAAGTCCGTGCACTCAACGAAAAAGGTGAAAAAATCAGCAAGCGTTATCTGGACTACACCGCCCGGGTTGTGCAGCATGAGATCGATCATCTCGACGGGAAACTCATCGTGGATTATGAGGGCAATCTTTATTACCCGAAAAACAAGCAGGCGCTGATTGAAAAGCTTTTTAAATAGACCATTTTTTATTCAGGAACACAATATTATTCATGAAAAAAACCCCTTTATACGAAAAACATGCTGCCCTGGGGGCTAAAATCATTGACTTTGGCGGATGGGCCATGCCCGTTCAATACACGAATGTGATCGAGGAGCATAAGGCAACCCGAACTGCCTCCGCCCTTTTTGATATTTGCCATATGGGAGAAATCGAAGTCAGGGGGCCGCAGGCCGCCGATCTTCTCCAGTTCGCCCTGACCCGTGATCTTTCGGGGCAAAAAACCGGCCAGGTCAAACTTTCCGCCCTGCTCAACGACCGGGGAGGCATCATCGATGATCTGACCGTTTATAAAATGGCGGATGATTTCTTCATGCTGGTGACTAATGCGACCACCCAAGAGGCGGATTTCCAAAGGATACAGGCAATCCTGGATCAGAAAAAGTTTAATTGCCGGATGGAAGATATCAGTGGGAAAACCGGCAAGCTGGATTTGCAGGGACCCCGCGCTGAAGAAATTTTGCAGATCCTTGCAGATGCTGATTTAAAGAGCATTCGTTTTTATCATTTTGTCGAATCACCGGTGGCGGGGATTCCGGCAATCATTTCCCGGAGCGGCTATACCGGCGAAGACGGTTTTGAGATTTATGCCGCGGCCGAGAAAATCAGCCTGATCTGGGACGCCATGATAGGCGCAGGCCGGACTTCCGGCATGAAACCGGCCGGTCTGGGTGCCCGGGACACCTTGCGCCTGGAAGCCGGCATGATGCTCAACGGCCAGGATATGACCCAGGACATGAGCCCCCTGGAAGTTCCTTACGGCTGGCTGGTGGATTGGGACAAGGATTTTGCCGGTAAAACCGGACTCGTTTCTCTCCGGGACCGTGGTATTGCAAAAAAAATTGCCGGCCTGGAAATGACCGGGCGCGGCATCGCGCGGCACGGCTATGCTGTCAAAAGCGGCGACAAAGAAATCGGCATGGTGACATCCGGCACCTTTGCGCCGACATTGAATAAGGCGGTTGCTCTTGCATTCATCGACACAGCATTTACCGCACCCGATACGGAAGTATCCGTCGTCATTCGTAACACGGAAAGTGCGGCCAGAGTGGTCAAGCTTCCTTTTTATAAAAGGCCGAAATAAAATAAACCGCGTGAAATCAAGCGCAATCAATAAATCAAAGGTTCAGAGCCCGGTGAATGCCGGACTTTTTCTATAAAAGATAAAATAATTTTTCCAAGGAGATTTGACATGTCCAAAACAAGCCCCGCAGACAGATTGTATTCCAAAGATCATGAATGGGTCAAAGACAACGGCGACGGCACGGCCATGATCGGCATTACGGATTATGCCCAGGAAATGCTCACGGATATCGTGTTTGTGGAGCTTCCTGCCGTCGGGAAGAAAGTTGCGCAGGGAGAGCCGGTTGCCGTGGTCGAATCCGTCAAATCTGTGTCTGATGTTTACGCGCCGGTAAGCGGTGAAGTGATCGCTGTCAATCAAGCGCTCGAAGAAACACCCGAACTCATCAACCGGGATGCCTTTGGAGAGGGTTGGATCGCGAAATTGAAGCTGGAAAACCCGAACGAAATGACATCTCTGCTTAGCGCCGCCGACTATGACAGATTAATCCAGGAGGAGAAACACTAGAAGACATGGATTATTGCCCGCACACCTCTGACGATATCAATCAAATGCAGGCGGCAATCGGCGTGAAAAGCATAGAAGAGCTGTTTGCCGATATTCCGGGAAAATTCCGTTTGCACCGGATACCCGATATGCCGGCATCATTGTCCGAGCAGGAAGTATTCGGGATGATGCAGGCGATCAGCGGGAAAAACAGGATACCCCGTTTAACGCTTACCGGCGCGGGAGCTTATGCGCATTTCATTCCGGCGGTTGTCGGACACATTGTGGGACGGGCCGAATTCTACACTGCCTATACCCCTTATCAGGCGGAAATCAGTCAGGGCATTCTGCAGGCAATCTACGAATACCAGACCATGATCGCCCGTCTGACAGGAACGGAGATTGCCAACGCCTCAATGTATGACGGGGCATCGTCTTCGGCGGAAGCGGCTGTGTTGTCCGCCAAGATGTCCAACCGTTCAAAAATTGTGGTTGCCCGTTCTGTCCATCCTCAATACCGTCAGGTTCTCAAGACCTATTGCTGGGCGAACGGCTATACAATCGCCGAGGCTCCCTATACGGATTCGGGCCAAGTGGATTCAACCGGCCTGCAAAACGCACTGGATGAAAGTGTTGCTGCCGTTATTGTGCAAAGCCCCAATTTCTTCGGATGCCTTGAAGACATCGAACCCATCGCGGACGCGGCACACAAAAGCGGTGCCTTGCTGATTGCCGCGTTTACCGAGGGCACCTCCCTGGGCATTTTAAAACCCGCGGGCGCCTGTGGCGCGGATTTCGTGGTCGGCGAAGGACAGAGCTTCGGCAATCCGGTCAATTACGGCGGGCCTTACTTAGGTGTTTTCGCGGCGCGTGAAAAGTATATGCGCCGTATCCCCGGAAGGCTGGCCGGTGCAACCGTTGATAAAAACGGGAAGAGAGGTTTTGTCCTGACGCTGCAGACCCGCGAGCAGCATATCCGCCGGGAGAAGGCCACGTCCAACATCTGCTCCAACGAAGCGCTCTGTGCGCTGGCAGCCGGTGTGTATCTGGCCGCGCTGGGGAAAAATCTCGGCAAACTTGCATCACTCAATGTCTGCAAGGCGCAATACTTGAGAAACGGCCTTTTGCAGCTTGCCGGATGGCAAGAAGTATTCTCCGCTCCTGTGTACAACGAATTTACCCTGCGCTGTCCTGATGCAAGAGCCGTCAATGAAAAGCTGCAGGCGGAAGGGATCACCGGCGCCTACGATCTTCAGAAGGATTATCCGGAGCTTGCAAACATGCTGCTCTTTTGCGTAACGGAAATGCTCTCCAAAAACGATATGGATCGGGTGATCGAGATCATTAAATAAGAGGTTCATTCATGGAATTAATTTTTGAAATTAGCAGGCCCGGGCGCAGCGCGGCAAATGTATCCGCAAGTGATGTGCCGGTCGTTGATATAGCGAATGTCATTGGCGGGAAATACCTGCGCGATGACCTGGATTTGCCGGAAGTGGCCGAAATCGACCTGGTGCGGCATTACACCAATCTGTCGCGGCGAAACTTCGGCCTGGATCTGGGTTTTTATCCGCTCGGTTCCTGCACGATGAAGTACAATCCGAAAATTAACGAAAATGTCGCGGCCATGCCCGGATTCACGGGCTTGCATCCCCAAGCCCCGGATGCTTTTGCTCAGGGGAATCTGGAGCTGATGCATGACATGCAGAAACTGTTGAGCAGTATTTTCGGCATGGCTGAGTTCACCCTGCAGCCGGCGGCCGGCGCGCACGGAGAACTCACCGGCGTCATGATGATCAAAAAGTATTTTGAGAAAAAAGGCGAAAAGCGGCATCTGGTTCTGATTCCTGATGCTGCTCACGGCACAAATCCGGCGTCCGGAGCGCTGTGCGGGTTTGAGACAATCACCCTGCGGTCCAACCCGGAAGGGGGCGTTGATCTTGAACATTTGGAATCTCTGATGACGGAAGATGTCGCAGCCCTGATGCTCACCAACCCCAACACGCTGGGCCTGTTTGAACGCAATATCGAAAAAGTTGCGGAAATTGTACACGGCAAAGGTGGTCTGCTTTATGGTGACGGCGCCAACGCCAATGCCTTTTTGGGCAAAACAAGGCCGGGAGACCTGGGCTTTGATGTCATTCAACTCAATCTGCATAAAACCTTTTCCACGCCGCACGGCGGAGGAGGTCCGGGCAGCGGTCCGGTGGGCGTGAGCGCGGCACTGGTGGCTTTTCTTCCCGTGCCCCGGATAGTCAAGAGCGATTCCGGCTACGGCTGGTCGGATCATTTTCCGGATTCCATCGGCCGGGTGCGGGCCTTTTACGGAAACTTCAATGTGATGGTCAAGGCCTACGCTTACATCCGTTCGCTTGGCGCCGAAGGACTTGTGCGCGCCACAGAAATGGCCGTGCTCAACGCCAATTACATCAAAGAAAAATTAAAGCCGTATTTTGATCTTCCCTATGACCGCACCTGCATGCATGAGTGCGTCTTTTCCGGCAGCAGGCAGGTTGAGCAAAACGGTGTGCATACCAGTGATATAGCCAAGCGGCTGATTGACTTTGGATATCACCCGCCGACGATCTATTTCCCACTCATCGTGCACGAAGCCATCATGATTGAACCTACTGAAACGGAAAGCAGGGAAACACTTGACGCTTTCTGTGAAGCAATGATCTCCATTGCCCGGGAAGCCAAAGAAAACCCGCAGCGGGTGAAGGACGCACCGCTTTCCACGCCCGTCAGCCGGCTCGACGAAGTGCTCGCCGCGCGCAAACCCGATGTTTGCTGGAAAAGGTGAACAGACCGATGCTTCGGCAACGAAACAGTTAAACAGTTGTCGCCGCTTTGCCTCCGCCGGCGGAGGTGTTACGGAGTGACGGAGGTGGTTGTTGTAGGGATTGCTCCCCGAGCAATCCGAATCTCTGCAAGTTTGACAAACACAGGACGGCTACAGGGCACTTGATGGAATGCAAAAAAGAAAGTAATCTGAACAAATGCAATTGTTCCTACGAACCCTGCAGCCGGAAGGGTGTATGCTGTGATTGCGTTTCGTATCATCTGGCCAAAAGGCAGTTGCCGGGTTGTTTTTTCCCGAAGGATGCAGAGAAAACCTACAACCGTTCGTTTGAATATTTTGCAGAGCTGGTCTCCAAAAAACGCGTATGAACGCGGATGATGGATGATATTGGTAAGACATTGATCAATGAATACGGTTGAACCGGGTCTTTACGGAATTCGGCGATGGATAGACAACAACAAAAAATGCCGTTTTTACGAAAGCCTTCCTGGCTGAAAGTACGGCCGCCTTACGCCGACGAAGGCCATAAAATCCGGTCAACCCTTGCCGGTCTGAAACTGTACACCGTCTGTCAGGAAGCGGCCTGTCCCAACATGGCGGAATGTTTTGCAAGCGGCACGGCCACCTTTTTAATTCTCGGGAATGTATGCACAAGAAACTGCCTTTACTGCAATGTTGCTCACGGCGTGCCTCAAAAACCGGACCCGAAAGAAGTTGAAAATTTAATCGCCGCCGTGCGGCAGATGAAGTTGAATTATGTTGTCATCACATCCGTAACGCGCGATGACCTGTCCGACGGAGGCGCCGGTGTCTTTGCCCGGGCCATTACAGGGCTTCGTCAATCCGAGCCCGGCTGCAAAATCGAAGTCCTGATTCCCGACTTCCAGGGCAGCCGCGAGGCGCTGGAAAAAGTGACCGCCGCCTGTCCCGATGTGATCAATCATAATATGGAAGTCGTCGAGCCGTTATTTGGCCGCCTGCGTCCTCAGGGGAATTATCATCGGTCTCTGGATTTGTTGTCTTGCATTGCAAATACAGGGATGATTCCCAAAAGCGGATTCATGCTGGGCTTCGGCGAAGAAAAGGCGGACATTCTGCGCCTGATGGATGATCTTGCAGCCGTTTCCTGCCGCCGCCTGACCATCGGGCAGTATCAGCAGCCGACTCTCAAGCACTGGCCGGTGGCAAGGTACTATCATCCTGATGAATTTGCAGAATTCAGGGAGATTGCCTTTTCCAAAGGTTTTGAATATGTGGAATCCGGACCGCTGGTGAGAAGCTCCTATCGTGCCGCGCACGCCAAAACCGGGAAACAACCTTCTTGAGATATGCAGGGTATCATGTTAATAATTAGAAGAATTATTTGGGAAACAGACCGCAGATACTGAATCGTTTCCTTTAATTTGTCTGTATCAATTCTTTCCCGGGAGGTCCTATGAAAAAGATATCAAAGCTATGGCGTCAAATCTTCTTTGTTGGATTGATTGCCCTGACGTTTCTTGTCACCGGCTGTTCCAGCAGCAGTGATACTCCATTCTGGTTTCTGCCGGAGCCGGAGGATGAGATTGTCAGGATGACCCTGCTGCAAACCACGGATATGCATGACACTGTGTCCGGTGTCGGATCCTACAATGATTATACCCCGGGCAGCACGGGCGATGATACCGTGCAGGGCGGCTGGGCAAGGCTGGCGGCAAAAATCAACCAGGTAAAAATTGACAGGCTCTTAAGCGGCGCATTGGTGCTCCTTGTGGACAGCGGTGATTATAATATGGGTACCGCTTACGATATGCTGTGGAACACAGACCCGGCGCCTTTTCGGTTTATCAATACAATGGGGTACGACCTCATTACCCTGGGAAACCATGAGTTTGATTACGGACCGAAAAAGCTGGCCCTTATGATCAACCGGGCACGCGCTTCAGCAGGCGGCTTTTCCATCCCGATCATTGCCACCAACACCGTATTTGATGGCATTTCCGGAACGGATGACGATAATCTCGAGGAGCTTAAAGGCTCTGTGATTATCAATGACTATTATGTTAAAACTTACTCAAACGGCCTGAAGGTGGGTGTGATCGGCCTCATGGGCAAGACAGCTGATGCTTACGCCCCCAACGCGCCGCCGGTCACTTTCAAAAGCGATTACGAAAACGCCGATGTGAAGGCATTCATCCAGGGAAAAGTGGACGCGCTGCGCAACACGGAGGGGGTCCACGTTGTCATCGCCCTTTCACATTCAGGGGTTATTGATCCCAACGGAACCCCAACGGGCGACGATATTAAACTGGCCGAGAATGTTACCGGCATTGACATCATTGCTTCGGGACATGAACATCGCATGACAAACACAGTCATTCCGGTTGTCAATGGCAGCCACACCTCCTATATCATCTGTGCCGGCGCAAACGGAACCAACCTGGCGCAGCTCGATTTCCGCGTGAATATGACGCAGAGAAGGCTCGACGAAGCCCCCACGCTCACCAATCATCCCATCAATGATTCCATTGCCGGGAACCTCCTGATCAATGCGATGGTGGATAACATGAACGATCAAATCAACGATATACTGGCTCTGCCGTCGTTGAACACCAGCCTGTCGACCATTGTTGCAACATCGAGCCTTGATCTTGATGATCCCGGAAGCGCCCGGGAGTTTGGCCTGGGGAACCTTCTTGCCGATTCCGTGCGTTACGTGGGAACGGAAGCCAGTATTCCGACAATCGGCGCATTCGCAAACGGTGTCATCAGGGGCACTTTCCAGGAAAATCAGCAGATCGCTTTTGCCGATCTCTTTGCGATCGTTCCCCTCGGGATCACCACGGACGATACCCAGGATCCGCTACTGCCAGGTTATCCGCTGCTCAAGGTGTATCTCAACGGCAATGAAGTGAGGGACCTTTGTAAATTTGATGCGACGATCATGGTTTATCAGTTGCTCTTTCCACAATATATTGCGTATTTTTCCAGTATCTCGGGTCTCAAATGCACATACACCGGCACAACGGTAAACGATGCGCGGGCCTATGCGTGGAACGATTATACATGCAGCGGGCCGACGACTTCAATTCCAACAGGAACGACACCGCTTTATCCTGTCATCATCGATAAATATACGATGGACATGCTGCTCACTCCCAGTATACAGGGGTTGCTGACAGGTCTTGGAATATCGCTGCAGCCAAAGCTTTCTGGTGGAACGGTAATCGACGCGAGCAATCTGATGGAGGCCCGCCTGGATAGGGACACGGGAACGGCGGCGATAGAGGAATACTATGCCTGGTCCGCCGCGCTGAAGTTTTTTACAGAACCCGGCGGTTTGAACGGAACTATACCTGTATCGCCTTATGATCTTTCGGAACGGCGTCTGGTTGAAGAATAGAAGCCGCAAGGCTCCTTCATGCAATGAAGAGGGGGCGAAAGTCATCAGACTTTCGCCCCCTTATTCTTATTTTCCTGTTGCCTAGACCAGCTTCAGGTAATTTTTCACCAGGTATTCCGCGGTCTGCAGGGCGCCTTTGGCCGCGCCCAGCTTGGTGTTGTGCGCGAGACAGACGTACTTGATGCCGTTTTCAATAATCGGATCTTTGCGGACCCGCCCGACGGTGACGGTCATGCCGCCGCCCTTGTCACGGTCCATGCGCGGCTGGGGACGGAACGGGTCATCGGTCACGTCGATCAGATGCGCCGGTGAGCTGGGCAGGTGCAGCTCGGCAAAATCCCTGCCGTATTCCCTCATGACTTTTTTCACGTCCTCGGGCGAACAGGGTTTTTCAGTCTGCACAAAGGCTACGACCATATGTCCGTCGATCACCGGCACCCGGGTGCAGGTGGCGGTAATGCCAAAGGATGCATCCTGAATACCGTTGCCGGTGAATTTTCCCAGAATCTTCTGCGGTTCAGTTTCAACTTTCGGTTCTTCCCCCGATATGTACGGAACGACATTTTCTGTCATATCCATGGCGGAAAGGCCGGGAGTCCTGCCGGCGCCCGACATGGCCTGAAGCGATGTTGCCACGACCTGTTTTACCCCAAAATTATCGAGGATCGGCTTTAATGAAACCACCAGGCCTGCAATGGTGCAATTGGATTTGGGTGAAATGAAGCCCTTCCACCCGCGGTTTTTCTGCTGAACGGCAAGAAGCGCCGCATGATCCATATTGACGCCGCCCACCAGGATCGGGGTGTCGGCTTCATAGCGGAAAGCCGACGCGGTGCTGATGACCGGGGTGGTTTTCGCGTATTTCGGCTCCAGCTCCTTGGCCGGACCCGCGTCCATAGTCGAAAAAATGATATCCACGGATGTCGGATCAAACCTGGCCGCTTCTTCCACAACCATGCCGGCGATATCCTCCGGAAGCTCTTCGGGGCACCACCAGCGAATGGAGCCGTTGGCGTCCCTCAGTGCGTCGATATATTTCTTTTCAGCCGAGCGTTCCGAGGCGACGAGCTTGGTGATTTTAAACCAGGGATGACCGAGCAAACTGACAATCGCCTGTTGACCGACAATGCCGGTAGCGCCCACAATGGCAATTTTTAACATATACAATACCCTCCAGAATTATTGTTTTTTAAAATTATTTTTGTTTTTTCCACGTCCGCCGCTATCTGGCGCTTCAAACTTTCGGGGCCGTCAAACTTGACGATATCCCGAAGTTTCTCCACAAACAAAACATTTAATTTTTTCCCGCGCAGATCGCCCTCATAATCCAGAAGGAAAACCTCCAGCGTGGATGTGTAATCTTCAAACGTCGGTTTCGCCCCGATATTGAGCGCCCCCATGTATCTCTTGCCATCAACCATCACAAATGCCGCGTAAATGCCGGATGGCGGAAGCAGTTCTTTTTCCGGTTCGATATTGGCGGTGGGATACCCCAGGCCGGTCCCTCTGCCGGCCCCTGAAACAACCACTCCTTCAACATTGTAGAATCGTCCCAAAAGCCTGGTTGCGGCGGGGATGTCTCCCGACAGGATGCAGTTGCGGATCAGCGTGCTGCTGACAATTTCATTGTCGATTTTAAACGCCTTAATCACCTCGACGGAAAAACCGAGTTTTCGTCCCTGGGCTTTCAGGAAAGCGTCGTTGCCCTGCCTGGCCTGCCCGAAAACATAATCATGTCCGATAATAATTTTCGTGATGGCCAGTTTTTTCCAGAGAAAATTCCGCACAAACTCTTCGGCGGTAATTTTGGAGTAATTCAAATCAAAGTGAATAATGACTGTCGCGTCAACGCCGCATCCCTCCAGCAGGGCCATTTTTTCGGACCGGGTGGTAAGCAGATAAAATGGATGAATATTCGGATGCAGGATCATTTTGGGATGGGGATCGAAAGTGATCACCAGCGATCTTTGCCCGGATTTTTTTGCCTCCGCGGCAAGTTTCCGGCAGATATGCTGATGGCTCAGGTGCACGCCGTCAAAATTGCCGATGGTGACAAAGGCCCCCCGAAAATCTTCGTCTATCGATTCAATTCCTTCAAATATTCTCATGATACGCAGCTAAAAAACTCCATGAATAATCTTTATAACATAGCATTTTGGCCATTAATTTCAAGCGGATTTTATCTTGACAAGACTGCATGGTTCGGTATAGAGCACAACTCGTGCCGAAGTGGCGGAATTGGTAGACGCGCTAGGTTCAGGGTCTAGTGAGTGTACGCTCGTGATGGTTCAAATCCATTCTTCGGCACCATTTAAAAATCAAGGGGTTAGCAAAATATTGCTGGCCCCTTTTTCCCTTTTTAAAACTTAAGGCATCTTATGCCCGCTAATTTTTCCAATCTTCCGAGGCCGTGGTAGATTGCGCCCGGCGTCTTGATGCGAAATCCCAGAAAGCGCATATCAATATATTCCAGAATGATACCCTCCTGCGCGACCGAATCCATGTAGGCAAAGTCTGTTACAACGGGGAAGGCTTTTATCTGCCCTCTGATCCATGTCGGGCAGCCGGCCTGTTCCAGCCTTCTTCTGCAGGCGTCAACATCTTTCACCAGAAAGCCCAGATGCTGCACAACCATCCGGCCTTTGTCATCCACGCAGGATTTATAAAAATCAGACCCGACGCCGGGTTCCAGCAGTTCAATTTCATACCCTTTGTAGATGGCCATCCCGAGCTTGCCGCTGAAGGTTTTGTTTTGATTTCGTTCGTTCCAGAAGGTGAGCGTGTCCGATGCGATAAAAAACGGACCGACTCCTTTTTCTTCCAGTTGCAAGGCGGCGGCTTCCACATCCGGCACGACAACACCCAGTTGGCGCACTTCCGGGAAATCATATTTTTTACGGAAATCTTTGGCTATTTGGGACACGGTATAATCAATATTATTGTCTTTTAACAAATCGTCAAAATAAATCATATCTCCTCCCCCTTTGATGTACCGTTCGGGTAGGGCGCGCTCTCCGAACGCGCCGACCTTTCGTTGCGCACATTCTTTTTGGTCTTTCATCCTTTCGCCTGCTGCGAGAAAGCCATGATTTAAACGTCTTGCGATATCGGACTAGAGCGTATATCTGGTTCGTTATGAAAATGATTGACAATCTGACAGCCTGCACGTTAAAAATACAAAAGTCAGGATACGATGATCTGGTATTGTCTCCCCCCAATTGTGAATTATTCGTGATATTTATCACGGATGTCACCTGAATTTGTCAACAACATTCTTGATGAGGTAACGAAATGGAGTCTTTAATCTGCAAGCACTGGCATCACTGCCCGGCCGAGGAAGTTACAACCCTGCTGACAACGCATCCGGACCGCGGCCTTCCATTGTTCGAAGCAAAAAAGCGGCTGGAACATTTTGGCCCCAATATGGTTACCGCAAAAAAACAAAAAGGGCCTTTCATCCGGCTCCTGCTGCAGTTTCACCAGCCGCTGGTTTATATTTTGCTGGCGGCCGCCGCCATAACGCTGTTTTTGCAGGAATGGGTGGATTCCTCCGTTATTTTCGGTGTTGTGATTGTCAATGCCATTATCGGGTTTATTCAGGAATCCAAAGCGGAAAAAGCCATTGAATCCCTCAAACAGATGATGACGACGCAGGCAACGGTTTTACGTGACGGCAAATGGATGCAGATCGATTCGACGCATCTGGTTCCGGGCGATATCGTTCGCATCCAGTCCGGAGACAAGGTCCCCGCTGATCTGCGGTTGCTTTCCTGCCGGGATTTACAGGTGGACGAATCCGCCCTGACCGGCGAATCCGTCCCCGTTATAAAAAAAGAGGGAACGCTGCATCCCGAAACAATTCTGGCCGACCGGCACAACATGGCCTATGCGGGCACGCTGGTCACGTATGGACAGTCGCAGGCGGTTGTCATTGCCACCGGAGATCAGACGGAGACGGGGCGCATCTCCGAAATGATAGCCGGGGCGGCGGATCTTTCCACACCGCTCACGGTAAAAATTGCATCATTCAGCAAGGTCCTTCTGGTTGCTATTCTGATTCTCGCGGCCCTGACGTTTGCCGTGGGGATGTGGCGGGGCGAGGGCGCGGTCGATATGTTCATGGCCGCTGTCGCGCTTGCTGTCGGCGCCATCCCAGAGGGACTGCCTGCCGCTGTGACAATTACGCTGGCCATCGGCGTAAACCGAATGGCCAAACGAAAGGCTATCATTCGCAAGCTTCCGGCTGTTGAAACGCTGGGAAGCACAACGGTTATCTGTTCGGACAAAACCGGCACGCTCACCGAAAATCAGATGACTGTCCGCCGCATTTTTGCGGGTAACGAATATTTCGATGTGCAGGGAAACGGTTACGCGCCGGAAGGGGAAATATTATCGGGAGATGCGTCTGTTGCCGGAAAAATGTCCGTCGCTTTGTCCGAGACTCTTTTTGCAGGATTGCTGTGCAATGATTCCCGACTGGTCGAATCGGACGGTCTGTGGCGAGTTGAGGGCGACCCGACGGAAGGGGCTTTGATTACGGCCGCTGCCAAAGCTGGATTAACTTCCCAAAAGGCGCTGGATGAAAGGCCTAAACTGGATGTTATCCCCTTCGAATCGGAACGCCAGTTCATGGCTACGCTGCACAAAACGGCCTCCGGCAATTTGATCTATTTGAAAGGAGCCATAGAAAAAGTCCTTGAAGCCTGTTCGGAGAGTTTGTCGGCGGACGGAACGCCGTCTGCGCTAAACAGCCAGGACATTTTCGAAAAATCAGATGCACTTGCCTCAAACGGTTTGCGGGTGCTGGCGCTCGCGCGCAGGAAAGTTGATAACGACAAACTGGATGTTGATGACTGTCTGTCCGGCCTGACCTTTCTGGGACTACAGGGCATGATTGATCCTCCGCGCAAGGAGGCGATTGCGGCCATTGGCGTGTGCAGGCAGGCGGGCATCACTGTAAAAATGATCACAGGAGATCATGCCGTCACCGCTACGGAAATTGCCAGACAGCTGGGTATCGGACGTGTTCAGGGCCGTGAAAACGAAAAGCCTGAAACCCTGACCGGAAAGCAGCTGGAAAGCCTTTCGGATGAAGAACTGATTGAAAAGGCCGAAAGCGCATCAGTGTTTGCGCGCGTTGCGCCGGAGCAGAAACTGCGCCTGGTCGAAGCGCTGCAGGCCCGCAGCCATGTCGTGGCAATGACCGGCGACGGCGTCAATGACGCGCCGGCCTTGAAGCAGGCGAATATCGGCATCGCAATGGGGATCACCGGCACGGACGTTTCCAAGGAGGCCGCCGATATGGTGCTCACCGACGATAATTTCGCCAGCATTACGGCCGCCGTCGAGGAAGGCCGCCGGATTTTTGACAATCTGGTCAAATTTATCACCTGGACGTTGCCGACCAACGGTGGTGAAGGGCTGGTCATTCTGGCGGCCATCATGGCCGGCGTGGCGCTGCCTATTCTGCCGGTGCAGATCCTCTGGATCAATATGACCACGGCGGTGCTGCTGGGACTGATGCTGGCTTTCGAGCCGGGTGAAAAAGACGTGATGAATTATCCTCCCCGAAAGCCCGACAGCCCTATCCTGTCGGGCATCCTCATCGGACGTGTTCTTTTGGTATCTTTTCTGCTGCTTGCTGCGGTATTTACCATTTTCAACTGGCAGAAAAGTATGGGCTACCCGGTGGATGTTGCGCGCACGGTTGCGGTCAATCTGTTTGTGATGAGTGAACTCACGTATCTGTTTAACTGCCGGTCGCTGACACGCTCCATGTTCAAAATAGGCGTTTTTTCCAATCCCTGGGTGCTGGTCGGCAGCGGCCTGATGATTGTCCTGCAGCTTTTATTCACATATGCGCCCTTTATGAATAAAATTTTCCATAGTGCTCCCATTGGCGCAAACGACTGGTTTTTGATCGTCGTGATTGCCGTTGCTGTTTACGGGGTTATCGGCCTGGAAAAGTCGGTGCGATTGCACATCCTGAAAAAAGCGCGCTGATGTTTATGCCGAGCCGCGATAAACGCCGCCATAATCAAATGTGGAGAGCGTTTCGGCTTTTTCGGGGTTTTTCATGCCCCCTGCGACAATCTGTCCGATAAAGAGGGTATGGTCGCCCGCGTCAACGGTATGATCCAGAATACAATCCAGGTAACCGATGCACTCATCTAACACGGGCAGGCCTTTTGAAGACAGGGAGTGTCCGGTTTTGTCGAATTTATTCTTCCAGTCCGCAATTTTAAAGTTCTTAATGACACCGGCAAGCTCCCGCGGCAGGACGTTGACGCAGAATATTTTCGTTTCCAGAATCTGCCCATGCGATAGCCGATTCTTGCGGATGGCCAGCGCCAGGCGAGGCGGTTCGTGCGAGCATTGAGTCACCCACGAGGCGATCATGCCGTTGGGACCTTCAGCCGTTGAGATAGTGACCAGATAGATCCCGTAGATAAAACGGTCAAACACATCCTGCCATGCTGCTTCCATGTTTATTCCTCCGTATTGTTTGGCCATCGCCGGTTTCGGGTTCAGGGACGCCTGTTGAAACAACAACGAAAACGACGGGCGCATATAAAAAATAATCAAGCATATTTTTATCCGTTGAAAAACTATAAAAAAGGGCGCCCGTAAAGTCAAGGCGTCATGAAAGACCCGTGCAATGGCTTGATCCCTGCCGGTTTTCACTTTGTGACGTTTCCTGGCGGGCAGAACAAAAACCCTTGCCGGAGTTATCCGCTTTTATTTTAGAGAAAAGATGAAAATCTGAAAAGAAGAATTTCCACGGCAGTGCAGGAAGGTTTTCAGGTAATTTCCTTGGAATGAATTTCGGCAAGAGAATTGACAAACTCAACTTCCCGGGGTACTTTGTAGGAGGAGAGATACGTTTTGCAGTACCGGATGATTTCCTTGTCGTCAGGTTGAAATCCTTCGCGCAGGACAATCTCCGCTTTTACCAGTTCCCCGCGCATTAAATCTTCCTTACCGACTACCCGCGATTCTTTTACCGCCGGATGCATGTTCAGCACGGTTTCCACCTCACGCGGATAGACATTGAACCCGCTGGTAATAATCATTCTTTTCTTAAGACCGGTCAGGAAAATATAGTGGTCTTCGTCCATTCTGCCCAGGTCGCCGGTATAAAGCCAGCCGTCCCTGATCACCGCCGCCGTGGCGGCATCATCCTTATAATAGCCCTTCATTACATTTTCGCCCCGGATGATGAGTTCGCCAATTTGATTTGTCGGCAGTTCGCGGCCTGCTTCGTCGACAATTTTGATTTCAATACCATTGAGCGGAGAACCAATGGAACCGGGTTTTGCAGCAAATTCAATCCGGTTGAAAGAACACGCGGGCGATGCTTCCGTCAGGCCGTAGCCTTCCAGAATGCGCACGCCGAATTTCTGTTCAAAAAGAGGGATAAACTCAGGAGGCATAGCTGACCCCCCGGTGACGCAAAGCCTCAATGAACTTACATCATGTTTTTCTGCTTTATCGTAAAAGACCATGCCAATATAGAGACGGGGCACAGCACAGATATAGGTTATTCTGTTTTTTTCTATTGTGGAAAAAAGACTGTCCATGGTTAAGCGGTCCATCATGACGGTGGAACAGCCTGCCTGGATAACGTTGAGCATGTTTACAGTGGCTCCAAAGGAGTGAAACAGGGGGATCAGGCAAAGGCCGACGTCATCCGGCTCTCTGCGGAAAATCGGCTGAATCATGTTGAGCTCTGCGCAAAGATTGCGGTGCGTGAGCACTGCCCCCAGAGGTTTGCCGGTCAAACCGGCCGTGTAGATCATCATGGCCGGGTCATCTGGATCAATATCGGTTGCGGGAGGTTCTTCGGGATCTCCTGAACTTTCCGTTGAGGTATCTGCCGATATCTGTCCGGGATGGATGGTGTGCAGGACACGGCAGGTTTCAAGCTGATCCTGAATTTCTCGGAATCTTTTTTCGCCGGGTTCCTGGGCGATGAGAATTTTTGCGTCACTGTTGTTCAGAAGGTAGAGCAGTTCAGCCGGTGTGGATGACGTATTGAGCAGAACGACGACGGCTCCGGACCGGATGGCAGCCAAGCAATAATAGAAGAATTCCGGGACATTCGGAAGCATTAAGCCGACCTTGTCACCTTTTTTCATTCCCAGATCTTTTAAGATTTTTGCGGCTAAAGATACGGCCCGATGCAGTTGCCTGTATGTAATACGGCGATCATCCGCGATCAGGACAGGACGGTCAGCATGGCGATGGACAGATTCGTTGAACAGTCGTGCAAGATTAATTGTTTTTGCAGTCTCCCTGAACATTTTGAATTCAATCTAGCAAAGAAAAATCATTTTTTCAAGAGAGGATAAATCTGTTTTTTGTTTTTTTTGCTTGCCAGAGGGTTGATTTTGCCATATACTCCGCTCCCAAACGGGATGAAAATGGAAGTTCATCCATAGGTTAGTGTTAAAAAAATTAATGGAGCACAAAGGGAGGGGCAAAATGAAAAAGTTTTCTGTTGCGATTTTACTGGTTTTATCGTTGTTCGTTTTTACATCTTATGCTGCTTCGTTGAAAGTGGGGGACAAAATTGGCGATTTCAAACTAAATGATGCACTCAATGATAAGGTATACAGCCTCAGTTCACCGGAATTCGCCGGCAAGGTTGTGTACATGGTATACGCCAGTTCAAGCTCAACAGATGATAATGATCATGTAACTGCTGCATTGAAAGCCAATAAGGATGTTGAGCGGCTTAAGGCTGAAAAGAAGTATGCCGGGTTGGGTATAGGCAACCTGAAGGACAGTGCCGTGCCGAATTTCATGATTAAGCAGATTGCAAAGCGCAAGCAGAAGAGCAGCGGTTCCATCATCCTGCTTGACCCTGATTTTACGATAGGCAATTTAGTGGGGGCTCCGCACAAAATTGCCACATCCGTCCTCATCGACAAGAACAGGGTTGTCCGTTACATTTATTCAGGTAAAACTCCTGAGGCTAACATTCCTCAGATTATCGAATTAATAAAGAAATATTCTGAAGCAAAGTAAAAAGTACATTGAAGGTCATTTAACAATAAGCCCCCTCGATTTTATAAACCATGAATCGAGGGGGATATTTTATTGTGAAACTACCAAGGAGTGAAGTATTCCATGGTCAGAATTATTGATGGCAACAAGATAGCAAAGGACATTCGTTTGCAACTGCGGGAGGATGCCCTGGCGTTAAAGGAAACCACCGGCCTGGTGCCAGGCCTGGCTGTTATTCTCGTCGGCGAAGATCCGGCCTCGCAGGTCTATGTGGGGCGCAAAGCCAAGGCCTGTGAAGAAGTGGGATTTCTTTCCCGGGAATACAGGCTATCCGCGGACGCGACCGAAGCAGATCTGTTGAAACTGATCCACGATCTGAACGGGGACAAATCCATTCATGGTGTTCTGGTTCAACTGCCGCTGCCTAAACACATTGCCACGGATAAAATCATTGCCGCCATTGATCCGCATAAAGACGTGGACGGTTTTCATCCATATAATGTTGGTGGTCTGGTCACCGGCTCTCCGCTATTTATTCCCTGTACGCCTCGGGGGATTATGGAATTGATTGCCCGCTCCGGTATTGAACTTGCCGGCAAAGAAGCCGTCGTAGTGGGCAGAAGCAACATTGTCGGCAAGCCCATGGCGCTCCTGCTTCTGGCGCAAAATGCGACCGTCACAATCTGTCACTCTAAAACAATAGATCTTCCGGCTGTGACGTCGCGTGCCGATGTGCTGATTGCCGCCATAGGAAAGGCGCGCATGATTACCGCTAACATGGTGAAGGAAGGCGCTGTGGTGATTGACGTTGGAGTGAACCGTTTGGACACCGGTAAACTGGCCGGCGATGTCGCTTTTGATGAAGTGGCCCCGAAAGCTTCTTATATTACGCCCGTCCCGGGCGGTGTGGGCCCCATGACCATTGCCATGCTGATGAAAAACACACTCGATGCCGCAAAAATGAAGGCCTGATTTTGTTAACCTCTCTGGCGGAGTTTTTTGATACCGAGTTGCATTCAAAGGATAACGCGGCGGCACTTCGACAGGCTCAGTGACCGCGCTCCGCTGGAGATTTGAAATCATTGCGGCTTATGCGATTTAAGATACTGCTCAAGCTCCTGTTTTTGCTTTTTCAGATGACGGCGGACGTTTTCCTTTGTCACCAGAGATCCGAAATCCTTCGGTAAACCAGTCACATCAACGCCAAAAATGCGTGCAATGATCATGTTACCCACCCGATAGCGGTAATGGACTTCCTCATAATAGTTGACGGGGTTTGTTGTAACCGAGTTGAATCCGCTGAAATCGTAATAATCCGTAATTTGGGCAAGTCTCGCTTTCGCGGTCAATAGTGCTTCTGCATTGTTCAGATAGAGCTGCGCATAAATCGGCGAAATAAAGAAAGTCAGCTGAAAGTGATGAGCCTTTGCCAGGGAAACCAGTTCTTCAATGGATTTGAACGCTTTGTCTATTTCGTCCGGACCGTAAGTGACCGGTTTGTAGGGGCCGGCGTCAAAGTAAAAAGCAGGTTTTGCCGCATTTTCTATGATCCGGTCTTTTTCGAGCCATACCAGATTTACACCCTGGGGGGTCGTAACAATCCTGCCGCTCATTTTGCCTTTAATCACCCTGTCCTGCCAGCGGCCGAGCTCTTCCAGATCGGGCTTTCGGAAAAAATACATGCCGAAAAGCTCCAGGCGGCCGGGGCCGCCGATGTCGGGGTGCATAATGCGTACGAGGTGTTTTTGTGTTGCCGCAGGCGGCATGGCAAAAGCAATTTCATCCAACCCGATCACGACGTGTTTAATCTTTATGCCTCTGTTCACAAAAGTCTTGAGAATGGCCAGGTGCTGCGTGGGCAGTCCCAGGGAGTAGGACATGTTGTAAAACCTGCCTTCCGGGATTTTTTCCACGTGGATTACGGAAGTGCGCGAGGATCCAAAAAGAAAAGAATCAAATTTCCCGGGATTGCGAAATATGAGCTCCGGGTTGAACATGTGCTGGTTGATGCCGTCCGGATACATGATTTGATTTTGATGGTCATCCACGCCACCGCCGAACAGACTCAACCGTACCCCGTGATGATCCACGTAAAAATTGACGGCAACAACGAGCGCCGCGAAAATCAGGATCAAAGAAAATGTTGTAATCAGCCACTTCCGATAGCTCATGAATATTTTTCCGCCTAAAAATTAAAATATAAAAACGAACTGGTTTTGTTCAATAAAAGCAGTCCTGCAATCATCATCAAACTCACTGCCAGAGCGTTTTTCCAGTTCGGTGAAAATTTTTCCAGAAGCTCGTTGGAGTTCTTTGTGAGAAGAACAAAGGGAATCAATAAGAAACACAGGAAGTACAAATACGTATCCGTATCGGGAAGATTTTCACGCCATTCACCGAAGCGAATTCCGATCACGGTCAATTTTTGCCAGAAGGGATTGTCTGCGAGATTGGGTGATATGTAAATGCCGCTTAACCCGAGCATGCCTTTCAATACTTTCACCGTGTCGGGCCAGGTTTGCGCCCGGAAAAAAACGGCGGAGATATTAAAGAAACCAAAATATACGATCCAGGCAATCGCCTTGGGCAGTTTCAGACCGGTTTTTGTCCAGAGCCGGTAAACAATCGAGGCAAGCCCCGTAAGCCCGCCCCAGAGAACAAAGGACCACGCGGCGCCGTGCCATAAACCGCAGACGATGAAGAGCAGCAGGATGTTTGCGAGCGTGCGGGCTTCACCCTTGCGGTTGCCGCCCAGCGGAATATAGACGTAATTGAGCAGGAAACGGGACAGGGTAATGTGCCAGCGCTGCCAGAATTCTTTGATGTTTGTTGCCTTGTAAGGTGAATTGAAGTTGATCGGCAGACGGATATTGAAAACCAGGGCGGCGCCGATGGCCATGTCGGTATAGCCGCTGAAATCGAAGTAGATCTGCATGGTGAAGGAAAGACTGGTGATCCAGGCTTCCGTGAAGGTAAGCACGCGGGCGGCGTCAAAGCCTCCGTTGACAATAATGGCCAGGGTGTCTGCGATGGCCATTTTCTTGAAAAGGCCGATGGAAAAAATAAAAAGACCGCGGCACAGATTGGATGTGTTGAATGTCCAGTTTGCCGGTGTTTTGAACTGCGGGATGATTTCCCTGTGATAGGCGATCGGACCGGATATCACGTAGGGAAAGAAGGTCACATAAAGGCAATAGCTGAGAAAATCATAGCGGTAACCCCCCTGGCGGTAGATATCCATCAGCCAGGCAATCTGCATGAAGGTGTAAAAGCTGATGCCGATGGGGAGTAAAATGTGAAGCGCCTGAATATGTGTTGCAAAAACGGTGTTGATATTCTCCAGGAAAAAATTGCTGTATTTAAAAAATCCCAGCAGCAGGACGTTAAAGGTAATTCCAGCGATGAAAACGGGTTTTTTGCTTTTTGCCTGTTTTTCCGCCGCCGCGGACAGAGCTGATCCGCAGGCGAAATTCACCAGAACGGAAAACAGCAGAACCATGGCGAACTTTACATTCCAGAAAGACATGAAACCAAGCGAGGCGAAAAGCAGAAAAAGAAGGGCCCATTTCGCCGAAAAAAACCTGTGGAGCAGAAAATAGCAGGCGGCGGCCAGAGGCAGAAAAATCAGAATGAAAGCGTAAGAATTAAACAGCATGTTTTGTCCCGTTTATATGGAATAAAAAATAATTTCTGCATCTTACTAGCACAATTTGTCCGGACATGAACCTGATATTCCGTCGTCAGGACCTTTTTTTCTTTTTCTGGACAGAGTGCTTGAATTTGACGACCGCGAAATTTATCTCAATGGATGTTTCAGAGCCGCTTGTTTCCAGATCCTCACCAAACACATCCTCTATCAGTTCGCCGCCTTCCTGAAGCAGGGATTTCTGCCGGTCCTTGCCCTGTACAGACGATAACTCTCTTATGTTGCGGGACAACTGCTTGACCTTGGCAAATGTTTCGATGATCGCCAGAGTCGCCCGGACAGCCTGCGGGCTTTTGAGGATGGTTGCCAGCATGTACAGTCCTTTTTCGGGAAAGGCCTTGGGAAGTGCCCTTGTTTTAACGAATTTTGCGGTCGAAAATTTCGACCGCAAACCACCCAGTTCTGTCTGATCCAGTTCAACGATATAACCATCCGGAAATTTTTCAGGATTATTCTTTACAGCTTCATTAATACGCTTTGTCTCAACGCCATATATTTCAGCGACATCCGAATCCAGCAACACCCTTTGCCCCCTGATTTCAATGATGCGGTCCTTCAGGTTCTCGTAGCTTATCGGTTCATTCATTTTTGTCTCCCTTTTTAACACGATTAAATATTTTTGAATCGGTAGAAAACCTGTTTCCCCACGCACCTGATTCCCTGCCCATTTCCGTGGCAAGGTCAAGGTTGTCCCGGTAGTTTGCAACCCATAAGACCGTGCTTTTTTGCCTGGATGAACGATGATAACCAGCGGCTTATATACTGAACGACGCCGGTTTGCAAGACCCGGGACGAAGAATATTCCCCTGAGTCGCAGGAGAGATCTTTACGGAAGTCTTTCAGCAAGAGCGTACGGCAGACGGGCCTGTTTGACATATACGGGCAATCAATGTATAAACCAGCACCAAATCAACTCTTTGGGTCAGAGGTCGGCTGACGGCATGTCAATTACGGGATGGCGGATGAAATATCATAAGAGCAGTGTAAAGGTTGCTCTGTTCGGAACGTGCAGGATCGCATTCACCCGCAACCATTTCTCCTGCACCGATTTTGACAATGCCATTTCGTTTGTCCACACAACAAAGGAGATTCTGCAGCTTTTCCGGTTTATCACCCGTCAGATCGAGATTCCCGATTCCGTCAATCGTTACTGTTTCCGCACATCGCTTCTGAACCGTCAGCCGTTGGCCTGGTCCGGGGTGTTTCTGGAGCAATTCCGGGAAGCGGATCTTTTTCTGATCGAAATCTGTTCCGTGACAAAATATCTTTATCAGGGTTATTATATGCACCATCTGGCAACCGACAGGCGGCACGATTTTTATAAACAGACCCCTGAACAAATCATTCGGGAAACCGTGGTGAGCTATCAGGACAGACAGGAAATTGAACAGGACATTTCCGAGATCATGAATTTTATTCATCCCAGAAAAATGCTCATTGTTTCACACATAAATGCTCCGGTCACTTCCGGTTATTCCGATCCCCCGGTAGGTAAGGGCAAGAAAGTGATGAGATGGATTCGCGACTGTTTTTCCCCTGCATCTGGTGCTTCCCCTGAAGACCCTTTGACCCCGTTGCAGGGCAACATTGCCAGAAGGGCGGCCCTGATTGATCTTCTGCGGGGTGTTTCACAGAAAAAAGGGATTCCGTTTCTTGATCCGTCAATGCTTCTGAAACGTTATCGCATGAAAAGAATCCTCCAGGTGGAGAAATCCGGCCTGCCGATCAGCCACTATACAAACTATGGAGGGAAGGTGGCGGGCCGTCTGTACGCCGCGGAAATCAAAAAAATAATGGGGCTTCCATGAGAGGTTTCGTTAATGCGGTCATGCCGTTGTTGCCGGGCAGGTGTGTGATGGCCTGGCTTCTGTGTGCGGATATCAGCCTGACGATGGTATGTTCATTGGACATGAGGAGGCTTGCTCCCCATGCTTTTTAATTCCTATTCTTTCATTCTGCTCTTTCTTCCGATAGCGGCAGCGGGCTTTTTCCTGATCGGCCGCAGCGGTCGCCACACATGGGCCATCGCCTGGCTGGTTTTTGCCTCCCTCCTTTTTTACGGTCTGTGGAATCCGATCTTTCTTTCCGTGATTTTTGCGTCTATTCTTTTTAATTACGGATGGGGCATGCTGGTCGACCGCGGTTCGAAAAGCCTTCTCGCTTTCGGGATAGCGGCGAACCTTGGACTGCTCGGCTATTTCAAGTACGCAGGCTTTTTTATTGAAAATCTTGCAGCCATGACGGGCATTGCCCTTGCGCCACCCACGGTGATTCTGCCGCTGGCGGTTTCTTTTTATACGTTTCAGCAGATTGCGTACCTGGTTGATGTTTATCACGGCAAAATCCGCGACCATAATTTTTTAAACTACTGCCTGTTTGTGACCTTTTTCCCCCGTCTGATGCAGGGTCCAATTGTCTACCACAATGAGATCATGCCCCAGTTCACTCAGAAGGACATATTCCGTTTCAATCCCCGCATGGTGGCGGCCGGCCTCACCATCTTTTTTTTCGGATTGTTTAAAAAAGTGGTCATTGCGGACGGTCTTGGCGTTTATGCCACGCCCGTTTTTGAAGCGGCAAGACATATGTATACGCTTTCATTTCTGGAGGCCTGGGAGGGGGCACTGGCCTACACGCTTCAGATTTATTTTGACTTTTCAGGATACTCCGACATGGCCATCGGCCTGGCCTATTGTTTCGGCATCCGGATACCCCTGAATTTTAATTCCCCCTACAAGTCTTTAAATGTCATTGATTTCTGGCGTCGCTGGCACATGTCGCTTTCCCGTTTCCTGCGGGATTATCTCTATATTCCACTGGGCGGTAATCGCAAAGGCGAGGCCAGGCGATTTACAAATTTAATGATCACCATGCTGCTGGGGGGGCTCTGGCACGGCGCGGCCTGGACTTTTGTTTTGTGGGGCGGGTTGCACGGGGTTTTTCTGGTGATTAACCACGGATGGGTTAAAATCAAGCGGCGCTTAGGATTGCAGGCAACGGCCGGATGGTTTGGCCGTCTTATCGCAGGGACCCTTACTTTCCTTTCCGTCACGGTCGCGTGGGTTTTTTTCCGGGCTGACAGCGCTTCCTCGGCACGGCGCGTGCTCGGTTCCATGGCTGGGCTGAACGGTTTTGCCCTGCCTGAAAAATATCTGGAAAAATTCGGGCCGCTGACCGCGCAGTTGAAACTGTGGGGGGTCGATTTTCAGGCGATGCATTATTTTGAGGGCAGCAATGAGGTGATTTATATTGCCCTTGCCCTGATGATTGTCTGGCTGGCGCCCAATGTCCAGCAGATGATGGATCTGTGTGCGCCCTATTTGAACATCCTGGGAAAGGAAAAGAAGCTGCCCTCGCCGCCGGCATGGCTGACATGGCGGCCTTCCCTGCGCTGGGCGATCGTGTTGATACTTTGCATGCTGGCCTCGGTGCTTTCACTGAGCAGGGCAAGTGAATTCCTTTATTTTCAGTTTTAGGTGACAGGTGATGAAAATATCCGGCGATAAAAGCTATCTTCTTTTTTCCTGCCTTGCCGCAGGAGTCATCCTGGCACTGTCAGCCGCGTTCAATTATTTTGTCGATGCCTACAACCTGTTGGGAAACAACCGGACCGGCGTTTACTTTGTGCTGGAAAGGCAGGTCAAGGACGCCATCCTGACATACAAACATGATGGCATTCTCCTGGGCTCCAGCAAAACCGGCTATGTTAACCCCGATGAACTTTCCTGTTACCGGTTTTACAATGCATCCATGCGAGGAATGGTGCCGGAAGAGATGTATTTCTATTTAAAAAAATACCTGCGCAATGAAAAGCTCGTGCTCATCGGTTTTGATTTTTACATGTTCAACGAAAGAGAGCTTCCGCTGGTCAGAATCAGCGACTGGAATGACCTTCGCTACACAAAGGTGGAGTACCTGCTGGGTGCGCAAACCGTCAAAGATTCATGGAAGACCCTGAAAATGAAGTTCAACAATGACAAGAAATACGGCATGAAACCGAACGGGCAGTTTGATTATCCCGGCCTATCAACGGAGTCCGCTTCTGCCGGTTCTGAAGAGTATGAGCAAAAATACAACATGATTATCCGGGGGCTGGTGCAAAACTATTATGACCATTTTTCCTTTTCGGAAAAACGTATGGATTACGTGAGGCAGATCAGAGTGCTACTGGAGGAGAGGGGCGCTCCCTACGCCATTTTTATAAATCCTCTGAACACGGACGTACTCGCGGCCCTTCAGAATATCGAGGCGTACAGACGGTTTTTGAGCTGGCGGCGGGAAATGAAGGAAATATTTCCGGACATTTATGATTTTTCCGAAGGCCCTTATTCGAAAAGAGAAGGATTTTACCTGGAAGACCCCTATCATTACACGCAGGCGACCGGAAGAGCTTTTTTAAACGAGATCATTGGAGATTTCTGCGTCGGCAAATCAAAGCCTTAGAATCTTTTTTTTGAACTTGTAGATCAGGTTTGACTCGGACTGCTCTTTTCTGATGGTCACCCTGACAGGCTTGCGCGTCTCTGTGGCCCAACGCTGCATATCTTTGGCGATATAATCCGCAATCATGGGAAACAGGTTATACTGATCCAGGACTCTTTCCCTGGACTCCCAGATCCACTGTCTGGAGGATGCATAACGGTCCTGTTCAATGCAGGATTCGATGGTCGCGATGGCTTTCTCCGGTTCATTGATATTGATCATGGTGAAGGAATCGGGAGAAAAGTACTGAGCAATGTTCGGACAGCCATGATAGATGGGATGGCATCCGGCCAGAAAGGCGTCGGAGATCTTTTCCGTCCAGTAGTGGTTGACCTCGCTGTTTTCGATGGCCACGTGGTACCGGTAATCCGCCAGGGCGTCCCATTTGTCTTCGATTTCATTGAGACCCCGTCCAAACAAATCGATTTTGTCGCCGAAATGGGATTTCAGCCGCAGGGCGAAATCAACCCTTTGCCGGTGTCCTTCGGTCATGGCTTTTGAAGATGAAACGACGGAGATCATTTTTGTTTTGTCAATGGACGTGATGGCTTTGAGCTCGTCATAATCTTTGGTGAACCCCATATTGACATGTCCCTTTTGTCTTCTGCCGACATGCCAGGGCAGCCCTGACTGCTGGAGAACGGGGTTGGGGTGGTCGATGCGGGCGTCACTGGTGATGACAGCGGCGAACTGTTGCAAAAAATCACTCCTGTATGTTCTCAGAGTGGGCGGTTCATGAGCGACGAAAACCGTGTTTTCCTTCGGGCAGACGGCGGTCTCCTTTTTCCTGCCGGGGCCTTCCAGAACGAACCAGTAATCGCTGCGGTCAATGTCCGTGTTGCAGAAGAATCGGCACTCGCCCCAGATGCCTTTCCCGCCCGGTGTCTGGCGGGTGATCGGCCACGGTGAAGTGGAGATTTTCACAGTGATCATGGATAGCGCCTTTCCGCGGCGGGCCGGTCCGCTGTTTGATGCAGAATGCCTGTCTTCAGCATCGTTTCATAAAGAACGTTTGCGACCACCTGGTTGCCGGAGGGATTTAAATGGCCGTCCAGCACTAGAAAATGCCTGTCTTCCAGATACTGCGACATGTCCAGAACGATCAGGTTGCGGATAAACGCCGGCTGATCCGGATCGGCGGTTTTTTTCTTCAACCCTGTGACAAAAGCGTTGGTCTGATTGACTCCGTTCATTTCAAAGACAATCATGGGAATATCAACCAGCAGATCTTCGTTCTGCTTCAGGACGTGGATGAACAGGTCCAGGTCGCTCATCGGGTGAGCTTCCTGTGTTTTGGCCGGTTTGGTTTTCCACCGTTCCAGCTTCTTGTTCATTTTCAAATGCAGATACTTTCCCGGATAATACGTCTTGGGTTTACCATGGATGGCGGCATATTTTTTAAACGTTTCGGCGCGAAGGATTTGCGGACGATTGCCATTGAGATAATAGAGCCTGTTTTCGTCGTAGTCGTCGTCGCAATACTGCAGAATCAGGCATTTCAGTGCGGAGCGGTCGATCTTTCTCAGCATCAGCATTTCCCTTACGGTTCCATAAGACGGTATGGCCGTGTTCAATGTTTTTAATTTTGTCTTTTTTCCTAGAAGATGGGCAAATGTATCTTCATGATTGACGCCCCAGCCCACGGTAAACGAGTCGCCAAGAAAAACAATGTCCGGAGCCGCAAGCGCCTTTTCGTCGTCGCGTACCCCCAGGGAATTCACGCGATATTCATTCGTAAACTCCACTTCGGAGTATGTAAACGACCCGGGTTTGAGCGTGTAGCCGAGATCGGGTGAATATAATCCGCACCCGTCCTGAAAATGCATGATCTTCCGGTCGCCCTGGATGTAGAGGTATGTGATGCTGTTTCGAAATCTGCGCGGAAAAAGCCTGAGAATGCGGGGGTGATGGACCAGGAAATACATTCCCGCTTCCATCACAGCAAGGATGATCAGAACAGCAAAGATTATCAATAAAAAAATGGTCATTTTTTTTAATCCGCGGATGCCCTGGGGATCAGAGGCAGGATCAGCTCCTGGTGGGCGCTTTCGTTGCTTGTCCCGTAAATTTTCTTATAATCAATTTGAAATCCGTTTTGCCACCTGGCCAACAGTTCATCCGGGTGGGTGTTGCCGGACAGGTTGTTGATTTCCTGCTGGACCCGATTGCATGGCACATTTACCATCCTTGATTTCTTGTATCCGATGCCATAACGCCTGTCAAACAACGGTTTGAAAATCTGCAGCTGGTCTTCAAAGGAATTGGGAGCGCCAAACGAGATCAGGGAAGCCATTGCCGCGATTTCCCGTCTGGCAAAAAAGTGACCGTCAACCGACAGGGGGTAGTTCCAGTCCAGTTTTCCATCTGCCCATCGCCAGACCATGTTATCGGTATGGCCCTCCGGCGGCGGGGAAAATTGCGGCTGAGGCTGCGGGGTCTGCAAAACATAGCAGCGGGTGAGATTCTGGCCCATGCGAAGACTCGGCACATACTCATCCGGGTCAAACGCTAACAGATCATAGAGATCGACCGGTTCCGTGAACAGGATGTCATCCACCAGGAAAAACAGCATTTCGCAGGTCATTGAGAAGAGAATTTCCATCAGGTCGTGTTTGAAGGAATATTCATTTTCCTGCTGAATGAAGCGTATAGGTTGCTTTGAGAAAATTGCCCTCACTTCTTCGTATGCCTGCTGATGCGCCGGGGAAGATGCAAGATAGAGCACATGGACGGGGATGGCCGGCGTGACTTTTTCCTGCATGGTTTTGAGCAGGCCATGGAGCTGCAGGGCCCGGTCTCTGGAAAAAACAATGCATTCAACACTGCAGGTCTTCTCCGGTTTTGACCAGCGTGCCTTGCATGCCTGGAAGGCCTGGAAAGCTTTTTGCTGCCGCTTTTGTTTGGAAGGCGGCAGGCCGAACAGGTCGGAGAGGTTTGATAAAACCTGGTGCCGCAGCCTGCCCAGAAAACGGGGGCCCGCGGCATAGAAATCCCTTTCTCTTTTGCAAAGACGACCTTCGTGTTCATACTCGGGAAAAAGAAGGGGGCTGGGCATCTCGCCCACCCCTGTCATGGCAGACTGATATACGTTGAACCTCATCCGGTAAGAATGTTGCCGCCTCTCCAGAGTTGAGGCCTTTTCAGCGTGTTTGGAGGAGAATTCCCTGTACACCACAAGCGGGTCAGGCATCAGCCACATTTCTCCCAGCGGGCCGGTTCTGAGCCAGAGATCATGGTCTTCACCATCAGGGCCTTTGTACAGTTCTTCGTTTTGAAGCCCCGAGTATTTCAAAGCGGACCGCCTGATTACGGCCGAAGAGTTGATAAAATAATCGTCCTGGACAAGTTTCTTGTAGGGGACCTGTCCGAAAGGAGCTTTTCTGAAATACAGGGGAAGGGTGTCGCGGCGGTAATCCTGATTCTCTTTCATGATGAAGGCATTGCTTCCCAGAAGGACGCAACGGGGATGATTTTTCAGAAAAGCTACCTGCTGTTCCAGTTTTTCGGGCAGCCAGATGTCGTCATCATCAAGAAAAGCGATATAGGGTGCGCACCCCGCCCGGATCGCCCTGTTGCGTGGGGTTGCCGGGGTTCCCGAATGATCACCGGGCAGGTAATGAAAACGGCTGTCTTGTAAAAAAGGCTCAACAACGGCGTAAGTCCCGTCGCTTGCGCCGTCCTCGGCAATCCAGCACTCCCAGCGCCCGTAGGTCTGAGACTGGACGCTTTGAAGGGTCTCGGTCAGTATTTCGTATCGATGATATGTCGGAACGACAATATCGATTATTATATTTGGCGTGTTCATAAGATATTAATTTCTATTGTTATCATGCATGTTTCGCAACAGGCTTTAGCACATAAAAATGAAAAAATCATGTTTTAAAAAAGAAACCGATATGTTATCAAGACCAACACCAATAAGCTCTATCGGGATCGGGCAAAAGGGCAAACCCCATGACTTTCAAAGATAAAATCAGGGCCTTCCTTTACGTGGATGACGCACTAAAAGGCGGCAGGAATCATCACATCGACGCGCTCAAGGGCATGGGGATTATCATGGTCATCTTTTGCCATACCGTTTCGTTCAATGACCCGGCCCATTTCAACGTTTACCTGCCCTTTCGTGTTCTTGATTCGTTTATCATGCAGCTGTTTTTCTTTTTGAGCGGCCTGGTCCTGTTTTCGCAGGTAAAGAAATATACCCTGCCGGCTTATCTGAAAAAGAACGCCATCCGACTGCTGGTGCCTCTTTTGGTCTGGTCGTGCATCGGCTACGTGCTTAATCAAACCTATCAGCAGGTGAATTTCCCCAGGTTTCTGCTGAATCTTGTGATGACACCGAATCCATGGTTCCTGTGGGTTCTTTTCTTAAACAGCATGATTCTCTTCTCTGTCCTCAAGCTGGTTGAGGTCCGCGAATGGACCCGCTGGGAGAATTATTTTGTCATCGCGTCAATTTTGCTGGTGAGAGCCGCTCTTTCCACCAATCTTTTCCTTTTGTCTGAAGTCAGGCTTTATTACCCGTATTATGCGGTGGGATTTTTTGCCTTCAAGTATTATGATGAACTCAAAGCCCGTCGTAATCTTCTGTATGCGGCAGCTGTTGCCCTCTATCCGGTTCTGGCGGTTTGCTACATAGGATACGCGTTCCCGATCTTTTATCCGCACCTCCTGCAGTTAACAAATGAAAAAATTTCACGGCTGATCGTTTCCATCTATAAGTACGTTGTGGCCTTTTCGGGGATCGCTTTCTGGTCCTTTATTCTGGAGAGACTGCGGAAGACAAAGTTTTATCTTTTTCTTGCATGGACGGGAACCATATCCCTGGAAATTTTTGTCTGCCATGACCATTTCATTGCCAGGCTCGGTACCAGCGGATTGCTTTATGCAGCCAGTACATTGATTGCGCTTGCCGGGAGCATCGCGCTGACGGTGCTGGTCATCAAGCGTTTTAGAATTACCCGGCTGCTTTTGTCGGGTCAGAACCGATAAAGAAGGAGTGTTATGAGCATCAAATCATATCTCTATCAAAGCCGTCCCGAAATCGCCGTGGCCAGTGAATATTACGGCGCTTACCGGAATTTTCGAAAGGCTGGTTTCAGGAAGACCCCTTATGGATTTGTGATGGCCGGTCTTGAATCCATGCAGGACGGTTCTTATGAACACGATGAAACACAGAAAATCATAACCCTTATCAAGGGCGCGGATATGTTTATCGATATCGGGGCGAACATGGGATATTACACCTGCATTGCACGCTCAATGGGCCTGAAAGTCCTTGCCGTTGAACCGTTATGGCACAATCTGCAGTTCCTCTATGGAAACCTTGATGCAAATCACTGGACCGATGTGGAAGTTTTCCCCCTGGGACTGTCTAACAAACCGGGTCTGGCCGTTCTTTATGGCGTGGGCACGGCCGCGTCCTTCATCAAGGACTGGGCGGGGATATCCACAAAAAAACGCATTGTTCCGTTGAGCACATTGGACATTATTGCGGCAAACCGTTTTTCCGGCTTGAGAGTGGTCATAAAAATTGATGTTGAAGGTGTGGAATACAGCGTCCTTCAGGGGGCGGAAATGATGCTGTCTTGTCTGCCCGCGCCGGTGTGGATGATGGAAACAGGTCTTACCGGAAATTTCCCCGGCGGTGTCAATGAGAATTTTATCAAAGTCTTCGAACTGTTTTGGTCAAAGGGATACTTGGCCTATGACATGATGCCTGAGGGGGAAGATTTAGTTCCTGAAGATCAGGTACGCAAATGGGTAAAAAACGGCGATACGGACGGCAAGGTCAATTTTCTGTTTCGAAAAAAAGGTTGAAATTCCATGACGGGTGTTTTTTTAAGGCTGGTTTTTATTTGTGCTTTAAAATGTCTGAAACCTGGTTATAAACTCTTTTGGTTTCTCTTTTGAGTTTGCCCGTAAAATTTTTGGGTGATTCAGGTTCCGTCCATCTGTGCTGCCATTCAAGTCCCGCTGCCTTAAAATCCCCAAAATGAATTTCTGTGCCTTTGCAGCCGATGCCGACAACCGTGTGCGGAAAATTTTCTTCGCCTGCATAATTTACGTAGACATTCGGAAAAGGCTTCAATATGGACCGGAACGCTTCCGGCGTAAACCTCCAGTAGTCGCAGGGAAAATCGTGTATGGGATAATTCATGACGGAACTGATGATCACCATTCCGTTTCGTTTCAAGATCCGGTGAATTTCTTCTATGGCCCTGTAGGGGTGTTCCACATGTTCAAGGGTGTCCAGGCAAAGGACGGTGCCGGCCGTATTTTCTTCGAGTGCGATGTCATGCAGATTTAATATGAGATCGACACCGGGTCCTTCCCGCATATCGCAGCCGACATATTTTTTGCCTGGAAAAAAATGACGCAGATTGGCCGATTCAACCTGTCCCGGCACCAGGTAGGACCCGAATTCGTAAATGGGTTCCGGCAGGTTAAAGATTTGAGTGGCCGTGATGACAAAGTCTTTAACTGAATCGCGCATTTCTTATGTAGAATCCTCATTATTTTGTGATGGGATGGAATCCTATAGCGAACGTCTTTGCCTGTCAATCTTTTTAAGAATTTTTCTCAAATGATTTGCTTATTGCGTATGTTTGTGATTTTCATATATAAAGGTACATTGTTGAATTGGATTCTGTTTATAAAACTCGAGATAATTTACGAGGAACGTGATGATACCGGACATTTCCTATCTTATTTTGAATTATAACCCGGAAGGCGAATCCCAAGCCGCCGAAATTCTGGAAAAAACGATGGATGCTTTCTACGAAAGAAAAAGCAAAAATCTTTCCAGTGAAGTCTTTTTACTGGACCAGGGATCTGTTCCGAGCCACCGTGCCTGGCTTTTGGAAAAACAAGCCCGCTATCAATTTTCGCTGATTCTGCTGGATCGCAACATTGGCATCAGCGGGGCAATCAACAGGATGGCCAGGACATGCAAGTCGCCGGTTCTTGGTTTGATCACATCGGATGTCATCATCACGTCGGGAATGGACGAAGACCTCTATGGCAAAGTGCAGATTGAGGAGATTTATCAGGCCACCCCATTTACTGATAAAAGCGACCTGGAATATCAATGCTGGCAGCCGGACCAACCTTTTGGAGCGGACCCTGTCCGGCTGGAAAGTCTTCAGAAGCAGAAATCATCCCTGCTGGACAGCCTTTTGGCCAGGTCCCCAAAATCCTATTTGAGAGTTGTGGCCTCCGAGCTCAACGTGATGTTTTGGCGGCGGGAAATTTTCGAAAAAATCGGTTATTTCGATGAAAGGTGGAAGGCCTGCTATGAAAACAACGATTTTTCACTGCGCTGCTTTATGGCAGGCGGGTGTACCGCTGTCAGCATGGATTCTTTTGTGTGGCATTATCACAAGGTGACGGAAAAAAGTAAGGCTCGCGAAAAAAGCTTTGAAGGCTATCTTGACGGCTGTTGGTCAAAGCATGTCCGTCAGCTCTGGGATGAAAAATGGCCCTGGCTGGATTCCTATATAAAAATTTATGATCCGTTGAAAAACAAAACCATAGCGGATTATCCCAAATTGCTGAAACAGTTTGCTCATAATATCCATTTGTCGTATGAACAGAACATGGCGAATGATTAGGAGAAGGTAAATTCATGGGTTTGAAGGAAAAAATAAGCGGCAAGGCACTCAAGAAGTATCTGGGAGACATTCAAAACCGGGCAATGGTCCGCAAGACAGACATCAGTGATCACCTGGCAATGCTTTTTACAGAAAGCCTCAATATCGAATCAAAACTGATCGTGGAACTGGGAGTGGGCGATGGCGAATCGACGTTTGTCCTGGAGCGGGTTGCAAACCTGTGGGGCGCAAAACTGGTCAGCGTGGATATCGATGACCGGGCAGAGGTTTCGTCGTTTAAAGACAGGATTTTTGTCCAATCAGATGACATATCTTTTGCGGCGGAATTTCCCGATTGGTGCCGCAGGCGGGGATTCGAACCCGCGATAGACATTTTGTTTATTGATACAAGTCATCTTTATGATCACACCGTGGCGGAAATCAGATCCTGGTTCCCTTACCTCGCTTCGCGCTGCAAGGTGTTTTTTCATGACACAAATATGAGAGAGGTATTTGTCCGTAAAGACGGCAGTACTGGCAAGGGATGGGACAATCAGCGCGGCGTCATCCGGGCGATTGAAGAACACCTGGATACAACTTTTAATGAAAAGGTGAATTTTGCGCTGGAACATCGGGGATGGTTTATCCGGCATTACACGATCTGCAATGGCTTCATGATTATGGAAAAAGGTTAAGCATGACTTCGGCACTGTCGCGCCAGATTCCACAGAATACCGATCATGGCCAGATTAATATAAAGAATGATGCCCTGCGCCCCGTATAGTGCGTCGGCAAAAAAGAGCAGAATCATTAACGACGCGAGGCACGCAAGCAGGCATATGGACCAGGAGCGGAAATACTCCTCTTTTTGCCGCCTGAAGATGTCCCACAGTACCCACGTGGCAGTCACAAGAATAAAAAAGTAAAGACCCAGCCCCACCAGGCCCATGCGTATGGCCACATCGAGATACGTGTTGTGCGTGGAGTTGGTAATGCCTTCCTTTTGCTGATACTTTTCCGGAAGTGCCGCATTGTATTTTTCCAGGTCGACCAGGTTCGGGTTTCTGTAAATTTCACCGCCGTAGCCCACTCCCGCAATCGGGCGATCCTTGATGACTTCCCAGGACAGACGAAACATTTTGGAGCGGATATCCTGCGTGAAACCAATTGAACTGATTCTATCTATGAAACCGGGAGTCAGGGCAATCATCAAACCGGCAACAATAATCAGGATGATGTTTTTTTTGCGATGGAAACACATGATCAGCAATGCGACGCAAAGGCTAATGATGGTACCGCGTGACTGGTTAAGCATCGTGACCATGGTCAGAACCAGAAAGCAGAAGAAATAAATAGCCTGGCGCGTCTTGGATCCCGGCTTGTAAACGCCGCGCAGGCTGAGCGTGCCCGCAAAAATGGTGGTAAAGCACATGAATCCGGTGAACATTTTCGAAAACGTCATGCCGAACCTGATACTGACAGGATTACCTTCAATACCGTAGAAGATGATCAGGCCGCCGATGGAAAAGACCATGGCAGACGCAATGATAAGGTCGGAAAGAAATTCCAGACGGTTGCGAGCGTTGTAAAAATTGACGAGTAAATAAAAAATGACCAGGTATTCCAGCAGGTAACCGCGCAGATCGTGAAGGGTGTTGGAAAAGTCAAGTGTCGTGAAAAGCCCCAGAACTGCCCAGAAAAAAAACAATCCCAACCCTATGCTCAGGGGAGAACGAAGGGTAAAAGTCGTTTTTCTGAAAAGTAGAAGAGTGATCAGCGCAACGCAGGACAGATAGTAGCAAAGTTCACTGATGCTGTCCAGAGGCAGGGGATTGATAAAAATGTAAATTCCCATCAACGCGGGGATCAGAGCATTTAAAGCAAAAAATAATTTGTCTTTTCCCTGCACATCAGGCGGCAGGTGAAGATCAAAATAATTTTTTATCTTATCAAGCATTCATTTACCTTTTTAATCATGGTTCAACAAAAAATTAAGTACCAGTTAAAAAACTGAAGATCAAGAGAAAAAGGGAGACTGAAGACAATACATTCCATGTGTGCAACACCATTCGACGGTTACTTCAGACGGGCATGAAAGGCTTTTTGTTTTCCCGCGACAGGTTCCAGAGAATACCGATCATTGCCAGGTTTACATAAAGCACGGTTCCCTGAACACCGTAAAGAGCATCGCCAAAAAGGGCCAAAATGGCAAAAGAAGAAAGGCAGGCAAACAAACATATTGACCAGGAGCGGAAGAAATCTTCTTTTCGCCGCTGGAAGATGTCCCAGAGCATCCAGACGGCTGTCACGAAAATCAGCAGAAAGAATCCCAGTCCTACCAGGCCGGTGCGTATGGTTACGTCAAGAAACATGTTGTGCGTGGATTTCACGATGCCGTTTTTTTGCTGATATTTTTCGGGCAGCCGTTCATTATATTTCTCCAGGTTGACCAGATTGATGTTCCTGTAAATCTCCCCGCCGTAGCCGATTCCAAAAACCGGATAATCCTTGATAACTTCACTGGCTAAGCGAAATACTTTGGATCGGATATCCTGGGTAAACCCCATGGTGCTGATTCTGTCTGTGAAACCGGGTGTGAGTAAAACCATAATACCGGCAACGGCAATCAGAATAATGTTTCTTTTTCGGTGAAGGCACATGATCAGCAACGCGACGCAAAGACTGATGGTGGCACCGCGCGATTTATTGAGCATCGTGACCGTGGTCAGAACCAGAAAACAGAAAAAATAGACTGCCTGGTGCAGCACGGGTCCCGGCCTGTAAACGCTGCGCAGGCTGAGCGTACCCGCGAAGATGGTGGTAAAGCACATAAACCCGGTGTACATTTCCTGAAAATGAAAAGAAGACTCGCCGAACCTGGCGTTTAAGGGATTTCCTTCAACGCAGTAGAACAGAATCAGGCCGCCGATGGAAAAGATCACCGCAGAGGCAATCACGATGACAGAAAGGAATTCCAGCCGATTGCGCGAGTTGTAAAAATTGACGAGCAGATAAAAAATGACCAGGTATTCCAGCAGGTATCCGCGCAGATCATGCAGCGTATTGGAAAAATCGAGCGTGGTGAAAAGGCCCAGGACCGCCCAGACAAAGAACAAAGAAAACCCTATCGTAAGCGGTGTCCGCAAGGTGAAGTGTGTTTTCTTAAACAGAAGAAGAGTGATCAGCGCAGCGCAGGAAAGATAGTAACACACCTCATTGACGCTGTTCAGGGGCAGGGGATTCACCAGGAGGTGAAGTCCCATCAATGCAGGGATCAGAACATTTAAAGCAAAAAAGAATATGTCTTTTCCCTGCGCGTCGGGCTGCAGATGAAGATCAAAATAGTCCTTCAGTTTTTCAAACATAAAGCAACTTTCCTTTATAAAGGGATTGTTTTTTTTAGCAGTTATGCTGCTGAAGATCAAGGAGGAAAAGGCGATTTCATCTTGACACCATAATCCTTTTGTGTTGACAATCCTCAACATTGAAAAAATGCATTTGTTTTTTTACGATAAAACACCAGGCGGACGGTGTCCGCGACCGAATATTTCATGAAGGATAAATTGACGTGAAGGTTTTGGCTGTTATCCCCGCCCGCTGGGCCTCAAGCCGTTATCCCGGGAAGCCACTCGCCGATATCGGCGGCAAGCCCCTGCTTCAGGCCGTTTATGAGCAAACCCTGCTGTGCAGAAGCATTTCGAGTGTTTTGATTGCCACCGATGACGAGCGAATCCTGAAGGCGGCCCAATCCTTTGGTGCGCAAGCGGTGATGACCAGCACCGAATGTGCATCCGGTACCGACCGGGTGGCCCAGGCTATTCGTGGGATCGAAGCAGACGCCGTTATTAATATTCAGGGCGACCAGGTTTTGTTTGACAAAACGGCCCTTACGGACATGGTGAACGAGCTGGAGAAGGGCTGTTCCATGGTGACCGTTGCGACTGAGGCTTCCGCGGAAGACGCGGCTGACCCTAACACGGTCAAGGTGGTGCTGGACAGGAAAGGTTATGCGCTTTATTTTTCCAGCGCTCCTATTCCCTGCTTTCGTTTGCCAGGTCATGCTGTAATGCTCAAGCATGTGGGGATTTATGGATTCAGCCGGGAGACACTGGACCGCTTTAACAGGTTACCGCAATCTCCGCTGGAATTGAGTGAATCCCTCGAGCAGCTCCGGGCACTGGAAAACGGCATTCCTATCAAAGTCGTCATTGCGTCGGGTGCCTTTCATGAGGTCAATACCCCGCAGGATCGCGTACGGATTATCAAACAATGCCGCACATAATTCTTTTCGTTTACCGCTTTGTAACATTTCTTCTGGTCTGGCCGCTTTGCCTGGCTGTGCGCAACCATCGCAATTTCAAAAACACCCTGCGTCTTCGCCTTTCACTGGACCTGCCCCACGTCCCCGAAGGAGACCTGATCTGGTTTCACGGTGCTTCGCTGGGTGAGATCAGGGCGCTGGCCGGATTGGTTGAAGCCGTAAAGTCCCGCCGTCCCCGCACGGTAGTCTGTCTGAGCGCAATGACCCTGGCGGGTAGGGAGGCTGCTGCAAGTATTGAAAGTGTGGACCTTGTTCTGCCCCTGCCGTTTGATGTCGGATGGATCATGCGGCGCTACATGAAGCATCTGTCCCCCAAAGCCCTTGTCATTTCCGAAACTGAAATCTGGCCCAACCTGCACGTGGCAGCTCAGAAGGCGGACATTCCTGTCGCCCTCGTAAACGCACGTCTTTCAGCCGGATCATTCGAGCGCTACAGGTTTGTGAAGTCATTCATCGCGTACCTCTTGAAGAAAGTGCGTATCATGGCCACGGCGAAAGAACATGCCGATCGATTCAAAGTATTGGGCGTAAACGATGTGCGAATCATTGGCAACATGAAATTCGACTCCATGCCAGAACTTCATCCGGAGCGTGTCCATAGCTTGCGTGCGAAACTGGGAGCAGATTCCCGCCCGGTTTTTGTCGCGGGCAGCATCCGCGAAGGCGAAGAGCCTGAAGTGATGAAAACTGTTGCGGCGGCCCGCAGGGAAATTCCCGGTCTGTTTTGTATCGTGGTTCCCCGTCATCAAGGATGCGTCAAGCGTCTGACGGAACTTGCACAACGCCTTGATGTTTCATGGATGTTGAAAAGCACGGCGCCTCGTCAAGACGCGGATCTCCTGATTGTCGATACGGTGGGCGAACTTTTTGATCTATACGGATTGGCCCAGGCAGCTTTTGTTGGCGGCAGTCTTGTGGATCTGGGGGGACAGAACATCCTTGAACCCATCGCGTGGGGTGTTCCGACCATGCATGGACCGCATATGGACAATTTTTTATGGGCGCTGGAAGCCGTTCGCGGAAATACCCTTGTTGTGACCAATGCGGATGAGCTTTCCCGGACGCTGATGGCCATCATCCGTCAGCCGGAAACTTATGCCGGGAAGGCGCGCCTTGCCCGGCTGGCGTTGGAAAGATCGAGAGGGGCGACTATGCGATATGCCGGGGAACTTCTGCAGATGATGTCGGGATGAAGAGTTTTTACGGCGTGATTGAATAAAAACCATCGTAGAATACTTTACAACCTGTCCAGCGCTTCGCGGATGACAGGGATGACTTGTTCAGGGGTCAGTTCATCCAGGCAACGGCTGTGTCCGCTTCCGTCACATCCTTTTTTGTGGCAGGGAACGCAATCCATTTCCGGCAGAATGACACGATGGTCTTTCCCGACAGGAGCCCAGTCAAACCAGGAGGATGGGCCGTAAATGGTAATCGTTGGGACACCGGTGGCCGCCGCGATATGAGGAGCCGCGCTGTCCACGCCGATATGCAGACGGCTCAAACTCAGCACACCGGCCAGTTCGGCAAGCGTTGTTTGCCCCGCAAGATTGATCACTTGGGTTTCGCATTGCCGGATGACGGCTTCCGCCCGTTGCCTTTCTTCAGCGGAGCCTATAATTATCGACGGAATGCCCCGGTCTTTCCAGAGCCAGTTGATGACCTCGGCCCACTTGCTCTCACCCCATTCCTTATGGGACCAACGGGAAAAAGGATTGATGGTGATCCATTGTTTTTGGCCGCCTGCCTTTTCACGCGATAGAATTTCCCTGACACTTTTCTTAACCGCGTCTGAAACCCAGAGGCGCGGAGAGAGGTCCTGTGTGTCCATGCCGAGGGGTCTTACAATGCGAAGTATTTGCTCGGTTGCACCGCGGTGTCTGATCACTCCATCGCCAACAGGCACCGTGCTGTGTGTAAAGCAGAATGGTCTCCAGAAAGGCAATCCTTCCGTATGATGCATGGTAACGCGAATCGGTGCCCCCGAGGCGAGCGACAAGAAAGCACCGCGGTCTCCCAGGCGCAGATCAACGGCCAGATCAAAATGCCGGGCCCGTATTTCCCCTAAAAAAGTGAACTGCCCGACTGCCTGCCGGAAAAGATTTCCTGGATAATGTTTGGCCTCAAACACCCGGTCAAGGGAGGGGTCGGCTTCCAGGAGGCTGCCAAACCCTTCCCGGACTAGAATGGACAATTTCCCTCCGGGAATGGCACTTTTGGCGGCACGGATTGTCGGAGTCGTCCAGACCACATCGCCAATGTCGCCAAGCTGAATCAGCAGAATGTTACGGACTTGACTTGGGAGCTTATAGGTGGATGGATCGATAATCTTCATGCTGAATTATGGAAGTCCTTTATTGTTTTTTCGATGTTTTTCCGCAAAAACCTCATCGTACAGGTCCGAATATTTTTTGGCCACTTTGTCCCATGTGTTTTCTGCAGCCGTCTGATAAGCGGCAGCAGACATTTGAGAGCGGGTCTTTTTGTCAAGCATCAGGGCGAGCCTGGAGGCGATATGATCGTAATCCGAGGTATCCGGGATGACAAAACCGTTTTTTTCATCCTCCACCAGGTCCTTTGCCCCCACACGGTTGCTGATCATCACGGGGAGGCCCGCCGCCATAGCCTCGAGGACAACCATGCCGAAGGTATCAAACCTGGAAAGCATCATGTAAAGATCGCCCGCCAGGTAAAGATCAATTAACCTATTTCTGGCGACGGTGCCGGTAAATATCAAATTTTCGGATATATGGGCATCTTTCGCCAGTTTTTCATACTTTTTAATGTTGCCTTTTCCGGCTACAATCAACTTGATGCTTTTGTTTTGCTGTTTTAATCTTGCGAGGGTCAGGATGATGTTGTCAAGCCCCTTGATTTCGAAATTCATGGAGGCAAAGACAGCAACCGGATCATCCTCGCCGATATTTAACGCTTTTCTTGTGGCATGCCGCCCCTTGCTTTTGCCTGCGTAATCAGACAGATTCACGCCGGGATGAATTACCCTGACACGGTCCGGATGAACAGGGTATTCCTCCAGAAAAATGTCCCTGGTCAGCCCGGAAACGGCGATAAACCTGCTGCAGTTCCCTTCGTAAACCAGCTTTTTTTCCACCCAGGCCGTTGCCAGATCATAGAGGCTCATTCGCTTGCAGCGGACGGAATGCACCCAGTACCGGTGAGGAATCCCGTGCAGGGTGAACAGATCGGCGGAAAAAATTCTTTCATGGCTGTGTACCAGCGAAAAATTCTGCTGTCGGATCCGGCGTCCGGCAAACCAGGCGAAACTGATGGTTGTCAGAAACTTGGGGAAGGAAATGATCGGGATTTTATGAAACCGGATGGCGCTGGAACCTGCCTGCCACCGGTTGGCAAGCACGCAAAAAGAGTTCTGGCCTCCAATGGATATCTTTTCAGTCAGTTCAGAGGCAAATTGCTCGGCCCCTCCGACCAGACCGTATTTGGGAATGACAACCGCAATTTCTCGCATAACCTGTGTCTTTATTAAATGTTTTTCGTTTGAACTAACACAGATAAGAGAAAAAATCATGTTTAAATAACCGGATAAATATGTTAGAAAACACATCATTTTTTAGTACTTTGCCGATTCCCAATGTCATTAGGTACTGTTAAAAAAGGCCGGGTAAAACAATAAAGTGAATATTCTAGGTATATCAGCATTTTATCACGACAGCGCAGCCTGTCTGGTGAAGGATGGGGCCATTGTTGCGGCCGCGCAGGAAGAGCGCTTTACCCGCAAAAAGCATGACTTTGCCTTTCCAAGTCATGCTGTCCATTATTGCCTCAAGCAGGGCGGAATCAAGGGCGATCAACTGGATTATGTCTGTTTTTATGATAAGCCTTTTATTAAATTCGAAAGAATTCTTGAAACTTATCTTGCTTATGCACCATCTGGCATCCGCTCGTTCATGATGGCGATTCCTTTGTGGATCAAACAGAAACTGTGGATGAAGGAGTTGATCAAGGACCAGATCCATTATCAGGGTATGATTCTTTTTCCTGAACACCACGAGTCCCACGCTGCCTCCGCTTTTTTCGCGTCGCCTTTTCAGGAAGCGGCTTTTCTGACCATAGACGGTGTCGGGGAATGGACCACAACGAGTTACGGCCTGGGCAGGAACAATCAGATTCAAATCCTTTCGGAGCTTCATTTTCCACACTCCCTGGGTCTTTTGTATTCCGCTTTTACTTACTATACGGGATTCAAGGTGAATTCAGGCGAATATAAGGTCATGGGACTGGCGCCGTATGGAAGGCCGGTATACCGGGACCTGATCCTTTCGGAATTGATGGATCTCAAAGAGGACGGGTCTTTCAGACTGAATATGGATTATTTTAATTACTGCACAGGGCTGACCATGACGAACGCGAAATTCAACAGGCTGTTCGGAGGTCCTCCCCGGAAGTCTGAATCGGATGTCACGCAGAGGGATATGGATCTGGCCCGCTCTGTTCAGGACGTGACGGAAGATGTGATGCTTCGCATGGCGAAGCACATACACTGCGAAACGGGGCAGAAAAATCTCTGTCTTGCGGGCGGTGTCGCACTCAATTGCGTCGGCAACGGCAGAGTCCTTCGGGAAGGACCTTTTGAAAACATCTGGATACAGCCTGCTGCCGGTGATGCGGGAGGCGCCGTCGGGGCGGCTCTTTTTGCATGGTACCAGTATCTGGACAATCAGCGGACCGCAGACGGCCGGAATGACTTTATGAAAGGGAGCTTCTGGGGCCCGGATTTCAGCAGGGATGAAATCGGCTGTTATCTTCGCGGTAAAAGCATTCCCTTTGAAGAAATACCCGATGGGGACATTCCGGAAAAAGTCGCGGACCTGATTGCTGCGCAAAAGACGATCGGTTGGTTCCAGGGCAGGATGGAATTTGGGCCACGCGCGCTGGGAGGGAGGTCTATCATCGGGGATGCACGTTCCCCGAAGATGCAGGAGATTATGAACCTGAAAATAAAATTCCGGGAGAGTTTTCGCCCTTTTGCACCCAGTGTTCTGAAAGAAAAAGTCTCCGACTATTTTGATCTCGATCGGGAAAGCCCCTACATGCTGATTGTTGCGCCGGTTAAGGAAAGTATCCGCAGGAAGATGACCCAAGAGGAGCAATCCTATTTCGGCCTGGACAAGCTTCATGTCGTCCGTTCCGTGATCCCGGCCGTGACCCATGTGGATTATTCAGCCAGGGTGCAGACGGTGACGGAGGAAACCAATCCTCTTTACTACCGGATGATTAAAAAATTTGGCCAGAAGAATGATTGCCCCGTTATCATCAATACGTCTTTTAATGTAAGGGGAGAGCCGATTGTGTGCACGCCGGAGGATGCCTACCTGTGCTTTATGCGGACCAATATGGATTACCTCATCATGGGGAATTACCTGTTGAATAAAGAAGATCAGAAGCCGCTGGAGCAGGATATCAACTGGCAGAAAAAATTTGAGAATGATTAGGCGCGATGATAATAGAAGAAATCAGAAACATTAAAAGTGAAAAGTCAGACCTGAAAAAGTTCGGTTTGTTAATGGGTACCATTCTTTTTCTGGGTTCGTTGTACCTGTTGTGGAAACAGCAGCAGACTTATGCGATAGGCGGTTTTATCCTGGCGGGTGTTTTTACCGTTCTGGCTTTTGTCGGGCCGGTTGTGTTAAAACCGCTTCAGAGGGCCTGGATGGCCACGGCTGTGGTCATGGGATTTGTCATGAGCAGGATCATCGTGGCGGTCATTTTTTATGGAATGGTCACGCCCATTGGACTTGCGGGCCGTCTTGCGGGGAAAAAATTTCTGGACCTGAAAATGGACAGGGCTGCTCAAAGCTACTGGATCAAGCGGGACCATGCCGAATCCGGGAAATCAGACTGCGAAAGGCAGTTTTGAAAAAGTAAATTTTTGAAGGGTGTTGAAGCAATGGGGAAATTGTCAATCTTGCAAGAATTATGGTCTTATCTGAAAGTTCGGAAAAAGTGGTGGCTTCTTCCGATCCTGTTGTTCCTGCTGATTATCGGGACATTACTGGTTCTGGCGGAAGGATCGGTAGTTGCTCCCCTGATCTACACGCTATTTTAATGCAGAGACGAAAGGTCTATGAAGGGTTCTTTGAAAAATTTCTTAAAACGTTACGCGGCCAATATTCTGCTTCTGATTTTTTCCCTTGGCATTGTTTTGGTGCTGGTGGAGCTCTTTCTGCCGTTTCTGAAAATCAAGACGATTGAAGAAGCCGTCTATCAGGTGAGGCGTCCTGTAATTGTCGGGCTTTACGGGCAGTTTCACCCTCAACTTCACTACACGCTCAAGAAGAATCTGCGTGGCGTGAAACAGGTCTATCCGGGGCAGCTCGACTATGATGTGGATACCAATAACCGGGGTTTTCGCGGACCGGACTGGGATTTGTCGCCGGGCAGAAAAAATGTCGTCGTTCTTGGCGACTCCTTCGCTTTTGGCTGGGGTGTCCAGTGGGACCAGACCGTCGGCAGGATTCTGGAAAAAGCGTTGCAGAAGAAGGACGCCGCCTATCAGGTGATCAACCTCGCGATGCCCGCGTGGGACATTGACCTGATTGTCCGATCGTTTGAATTGTACAGGGACCTGCTGAAGCCGGTTGCGGTCGTCTATGTATTCTGTCCGAACGACCTGCTGGGCGGCATGAAAAAAACGGCACCCGGCGTTTTTGATATCGAATATCATCCCGGGCCGGATGATGAAAAAGAGTTTATCGCGATGGTGGCCAGGCAGCAGCCCGGTTACTGGTCATGGGACAAATTCCGCAGGGGTTCCTATCTGCACGCCTATCATGCCCGTATCATCAGGCCTATTTTCAGCAAAAGAATCAAGGAATCGCTGACCATAGACAAGGCGCCTGCGGGGTACAGTTTTCCTCCTCCCATGGACCCGCCCGCTGAATCGACTTTTGATCGGGAGCGCAGGGAGTTCCTGCTGTACTGTCTTGATTGCCTGCGTAAAGGCGCGGGGGAAAGCCCCCTTTACATTATTGACACGTCTGATAAATCTATATTGTACAGGAAGGACCAGGCGGACAATCGAAGGTGGGTCTTGCGGGAATACGGCCTTGCTAACAGGGATGTGACGGTTATTGATTTTGAAAGTTTTGCCCGGAGGACGCCGGACGGACGGAAATTTTATCTGGATTACGATGATCACTGGTCGCCGGAGGGGCATGCGGCCGCGGCCGGTCTGATTCTGCAAAACTGGAAATGGTCAAAATGAAATTTGGCGGGGCTGGAGAAGTCACAGCCGGATGATGTAACCTGACAAATAAAGAAGATTACTTTGGACAAACCGAAGATCAGTGTGGCGATTATTGCCCAGGATGAAGCCGACCGGATCGGGAACCTGCTCAAAAGCCTGAGCTTTGCCGACGAGATCGTTGTTGTGGACTCCGGCAGTACCGACGGCACGCAGGACATCTGCCAAAAAGCGGGTGCCCGGGTGATATCAAACGCCTGGCCGGGATACGTTGCCCAGAAACAATTTGCCCTGGAGGCGGCAAGCCACGAGTGGATTCTTTGCCTTGACGCGGACGAGGAAATTCCGGCCGAACTGGCGACGGAAATGTGCCAGGCGGTGTCTGATGCCGGGACGGACATTTGCGGTTTTTCCATGCCCCGATTATCGAGGTATCTGGGGTGCTGGATCAGGCACGGCGGCTGGTATCCGGACCGCAAAGTGCGCCTGGTTCGCCGGGGCAGGGGAAAGTGGCAGGGGGTGAATCCCCATGACAAACTTGCCGTTATGGGCGGGGTAAAGCACCTGACAAATCCGATTTTGCATTACGTATACCGGGGCATTTCCGATCAGGTGGTCACGATGAACAGCTTTTCGGAAATCTATGCGGGCCAGGGACAACCCCGGGGGGGCTGGTTTGTCGCGGCGGGGCTTGTTCACGCCTTTGGAAAATTTCTCGAATGTTATTTCTGGAAACTCGGTTTTCTGGATGGCGTTCCCGGATTGGTCATTGCGGTGAATTCCGCAGAGTATGTGTTTTTAAAACATGCCAAAAGATGGGAAAAAAGCCTGCCCAGGAAGTGATGTAAATGGATATCTCCTTCATTATTGTCAACTGGAACACCAGGGACCTTCTTAAGGACTGCCTGGACTCCATCATCAAAACAGCAGAATCACTGACCTATGAAATAATCGTTGTGGATAACGCGTCCACGGACGGATCGACCGAAATGCTGGCCGAAAAATATCCGAAGGTCAGGATGATTGCCAACAGGGAAAACCGCGGATTCGGCGCCGCCAACAATCAGGGTTTCGCCGTGATGAAAGGCAGATACGCCATGCTCATCAATACGGACGCTGTCCTGACGAACGGTGCAGCACGAAAATTATGGGCTTTTGCGGAAACTACCCCCGACGCCGCGATTGTCTGCGGCCAGCTGCTCAATGCAGACGGAAGCAAACAGAATTCCGTCGCAGCGTTTCCTACATGGCTGACCCTTGCCGCCAACACGTCGCTTCTCGAATATCTTTTTCCCGCAAAATATCCCAGTAAAAGGTATGAACATACCGTGCCGCTGGAAGTGGATTCAGCCATCGGTGCGTGCATGCTGATCTGCAAAAAGGCGCTTGATAATGTCGCTTTCTTTGACGAGCGTTACTTTTTCTTCTTTGAAGAGACCGACCTGGCTTACGCGATGAAAAGCGCCGGCTGGCGGGTTTATCAGGTTCCGGACGCAATGATTTATCATCTTCAGGGACAAAGCATCGGCCACAATGTTCGTTCGCGTATAGAGTTTTACCGATCCCGCTACCAGTTTCTTCGCAAGTGGCATAACGGGGTGTATTACCGGGTGGCGGCAGGGATCATTTTCTTCAGGCTGCTGGTGGATACGCTGCTCAACGGTATCGGTGTGATCTTCACGCTGGGCATGACGGCAGGTCTCCGTCAAAAATTATTTACATATTTACAAATTCTAAAGTGGCATTTCTCCGATAGATGAGGTGTTTTCATCGAGGGATTCAAAGCAGTCCGTAATCCGACCGTTCAGGATGAATCACGGTTATGACCCCGATAAAGCTATGGGAATCTTACGCAAAGACTTCGGGGCCTGTTATGCGGATATCTTTGTTATTCTTCGTCTTTGTCAGGGGTATTCGGTTGTTTTGCCGAGATGTTGATTTTTCCCTGAATTTCAGCTTACCGTGACAGGGGCATCGACAGGCTATGCCCCCTTTTCAAAGCGGGGATTTCGCGAATAAATATTTGACAATATTGATGTTGTTTTATATTTAGAACTGTTTATTCAGGGCACGCTGAAAGGCAAGCGTGTAACTGAAGCAGCGGAGCTGTATCATTATTAAATTTATTATAAAATCTTTGTTCAGCTTGGCAAAAAGAGGCCTTCGCGTCATTCTCTACTGGTCGTGACCGTCAGCTTTTCTTCACCAGCTGCGGAAAGATGGATTTACGCGAGACCCTTGTTTCTTTTTTATCATCAAAAGCACAGAGGTTAGCAGCAATGTATGATGTGTTAAAATCCTTTGTAGATCCAGTCTTTATCATTTTTGTCCTTTTACTCATTTCATTTTTAATGTCATCATTTTTTGGAAAGCAAAAGGGAGGCGGCTTGTTTTTATTTTTTATCATTGTTTTACTCTATGGATTAAGTATCCAGCCCGTGTCCGGATATCTGAGCTACCAGATGGAGAAGGGCTATATAAAAAATCTTCGTGTCAGGGAAAGAATGACGTTGGATGTTATCGTCGTATTGAGTGGCACCAATTATGATATTCAAATGCTTTACGACACGTATCCGGGCGAGACCACCACGGTCCGGCTGGTGCATGCCGTTCAGATGTACAGGCAAAGCGGCGCCAAATACCTGGTTTGTTCCGGCAGAGACCAAAGCAGGGTTTCCGGGGCGGAGATAATGGCGCAAATGGCCGGATCGCTCGGGGTTCCGGGCCACAAAATCCGCCTTGAGGCCAAATCGCGCAACACTCATGAACATGCCGTGGAGTTCAGCAAAATGTTTCCGGACAAAGATATCAGAATCGGTCTGGTGACATCAGCCTGGCACATGAAAAGAAGCGAAACGGAATTCAGGAAATATTTTAAAAATGTGCAGCCTCTGCCGGCAGGTTTTCTATACGCGTCACCGGCGGGAACGGCGGCTGTCCGGTTTATTCCCCAATCTCAATGCCTTTTGAAAAACACTCTCATTTTTAAAGAGTACGTCGGACGATTCTGGTACGGTCTTAAAAGTATTTAAGGGCAGTGTGTCAGATGAAACACTTTTCGATCTCCCCCAAAGAAATGGCCGCCGTTTTCTGGCGCAACAGAAGTCTGATTTACACCCTTACAAAACGTGAAGTTGTCGGGCGCTATCGGGGTTCAATCATGGGGATTACGTGGTCGTTTTTTAATCCCTTGCTCATGCTGATCATTTACACGTTTGTTTTTTCCGTAGTATTTAAGGCACGCTGGGGGATTGCCGCACAGGAAAGTAAAATTGATTTCGCCATTATGCTTTTTATCGGGATGATTATTCATGGATTATTTGCCGATTGCGTCAACCGGGCTCCGGTGCTTATCCTTTCCAATGTCAATTACGTGAAGAAAGTCGTCTTTCCTCTGGATATATTGCCTTATGTCGCGTTTGGCTCCGCACTTTTTCATGCCGCCGTCAGCCTGCTTGTTCTGATCATCGTACAGCTGGTTTACATGGGCCATATCCCTCTTACGGCGCTGCTGTTGCCTGTTGTTTTGCTTCCGCTTGCCTTTGCAACCATCGGGTTTTCCTGGCTTCTTTCCTCGCTGGGCGTGTTTATTCGCGACATCGGACAGATTACCGGCATCTTCACGACCGTGTTGTTATTTATTTCCGGCGTTTTTTTCCCGATCAGTGGGCTTCCGGAGCCTTATCGAACCTGGTTGGCGCTCAATCCGCTTGCTGAGATCATCGAAGAGGGAAGAAATGTTCTGGTACTGGGGATTCTGCTCAATCCGGCAAACTGGTGTTTCATGATGGTCATCGGGCTGTTGATTGCGTGGGCCGGTTTTGCATGGTTTCAGAAGACCAGAAAAGGATTTGCAGATGTCCTCTGAAGATATTGTTGTAAAAGTCAGCAATCTTAGCAAATGTTACCAAATATACGATAAGCCCAATGACCGTCTCAAGGCATCCATCTATCCCCGTTTGCAGAAATTGATCAGGCGGCAGCCGGGACAATATTTTCGGGAATTCTGGGCGTTGAGGGACGTGTCTTTTGAGGTCCACAAAGGCGAGACGCTCGGTATTGTCGGAAACAACGGTTCGGGAAAATCCACCCTACTGCAGATCATCTGCGGCACGCTGAACCCCACGGATGGAAACATTGAGGCAAAAGGGCGCGTTGCCGCCCTGCTGGAGCTTGGCTCCGGTTTCAATCCTGAATTCACCGGCCGCGAAAATGTATACATGAACGCCGCGTTGTGGGGATTAAGCAAAAGTGAAATTGACGATCGTTTCGATGACATTGTGTCCTTTGCCGATATCGGCTCATTCATAGAACAGCCTGTCAAGACTTACTCCAGCGGAATGTTTGTTCGGTTGGCATTTGCGGTCATTGCACATGTGGATGCGGATATTCTGGTGATCGATGAAGCGCTGGCCGTCGGTGATGCCGTATTCACCCAGAAATGTATGAGGTTTATACGCGGTTTTCAGCAGCAGGGCACGCTGCTGTTTGTCAGCCATGACATCAGTGCGGTGCAGAATCTCTGCAAGTCCGGCATCTGGCTCAAAGACGGCCGTATCGAAAAATACGGTAATGCGAAAAGTATTTGTGAAGCCTATATTCAATATACAAATCAACAGATATACGGGGATGAAGTGCAATTAACAGCACTTACATCAGGTTCCGCAAAAGAGGAAGGACGCCCTCAGGAGGCACCCGTTGACGGGGAAGAGCCGCAGGCTATCAACTATGGCGCAGTCGCCTCTGTATACAACAACATCCAATTGTCTAATGGCTGGAAAACCGGTCGGGCGGATCTTCTTAACGTTTCCCTTTCATCGCTTACCCCGGGACCGGAGGGAGTCTTTGAGGGCGGCGAACGTGTGCGCATGACGGTGCGCGCCAGGGCAAATGTTGCGCTGAAAAATCCGATTTTGGGATTTTTGGTGCGCGACCGTCTGGGACAAGATTTGTTTGGTGAAAACACACTGTCTTTTACAAAGCAGGTGCCGATTTCGATTGAGTCAGGCAGAATGTTTGAGGGCATCTTCGAGTTTCGGTTGCCCATGCTTCCCAACGGGCAATATGTCGCAATGGCTTCCGTTGCTGACGGTGATCTTTACAACAATATCCAGCACCATTGGCTGCACGACGCGCTCATTATCAATGTTTCTTCCAGCAAGGTCAGATTCGGTCTGATGGGAATACCGTTTGAACGCATTGAAATGGGGGTGATTGATGACAGGTAGAACGTTCCATCAGTTGTATGCAGAGCATAAAGGGAAAGTTTCCGACAAGTGGTCCCTGTATCTGACGGAATATGACCGCCTGCTTGATCCATACCGCGAAGAACCGGTGAACTTGCTGGAAATCGGCATCCAGAATGGCGGTTCGCTGGAGATCTGGTCAAAGTACTTTAAAAATTATCAAACTTTGATCGGTTGTGACATCAATCCTGACTGTGCGAACCTTTGTTATGAAGATCCGCGCATCAGCGTTGTTGTCGGCGATGCCGGCGCACCTGAAACCCGTGACCGGATAGCCGGACGTGTGCCCCTTTTTGATATCATCATTGATGATGGCTCGCACCGGTCGGGCGACATTATCAGGGTATTTTCTCTGTATTTTCCACTTTTAGCGGCAGGAGGAACCTTTATTGTCGAAGATATTCACTGCAGCTACTGGGAAGGATTTCAAGGTGGTTTATTTTATCCCTACTCTGCGATCACATTCTTCAAGCGCCTCGCTGACATCATTAACTACGAGCACTGGAATATTTCCAGGGCGCGAAATGATATTCTCCAAGGTATTTTTACAAAATATGATTGTTATGTCGATGAAGAAACACTGTCCGGGGTTCATTCAGTGGAATTTATTAATTCGATGTGCGTAATTCGTAAAGCGAAAGTTGATGACAATAGACTAGGATCCCGAATGATTGTTGGCGATGCCGAGCCTGTGACTCCAGGAGTAAAGGCAAAAATAGGCAAACCAGATCCCGTTTATGACCAGTCCCTAAATCCGTGGACCGTAAGGAGCATACCACCGGACGAGATGATTCAACAGACGGAACAGGCGCTAGCTCACATGCAAATCGAGCTGACTTCTACAAAGAAACAGATTGCACAAATCACATCAAGCTATTCCTGGAAAATGACACGCCCACTGCGAGAAGCAGGTCGTTGGTTTGCTAAACGAATTAATGACATTAAAAAATAAACAATTAAAGCATCATGGAAAAGGCTGATATAACAATCATCGGAGCGGGCGTCATTGGCCTGGCCATAGCCGCGCAAGTGGCGAGGCCGGACCTGAACGTCTTTATCCTCGAAAAAAATGTTTCGCATGGAGGTGGAATCAGCTCCCGCAATAGTGAGGTCATTCATGCAGGAATTTATTATCCGGAAGGATCGCTGAAGGCCGGGCTTTGCGTTGAAGGCAGGCATTTACTGTACGAAATTGCCTCACAAAACGGCATTCCCCATCAAAAGATCGGCAAATTGATCGTGGCGGTAAGCCCCGAAGAAATGGCTGAGATTGAAAAGTTGGAGGCAACCGGTCGTCAAAACGATGTGACATCTCTTTCTCTGCTCAGCAGGCAACAAGTCGCGCAGATGGAACCTCATGTGAAGGCTCATGTCGCACTGTACTCACCCGAAACCGGCATCATCAGTTCTCATCATATGATGGGATTTTTTCTGACGTATGCACAGAAAAACGGGGCCAGACTGGTATGCCGTACATCAGTAACGGGTATCGAAAGAGAATCAGGCAACTGGCGGATCTTTGCCAAAGATGATGCAGGCGCTGACTTTGATTTTCTTTCCTCAATCGTTATCAACGCAGCCGGACTGTCCTCCGATATGATTGCCAACATGACGGGAGGTGCATATCACCTTCATTACTGCAAAGGCGATTACTGCGCTGTTTCCGGAGTCAAAACGGGGTTGGTGGGCAGACTGATTTATCCGGCTCCGGCAAAAAACCATGTTGGACTGGGGGTGCATCTGACGGTAGACTTGAATGGACAAATGAAGCTGGGACCTGATGCAACTTATATTGAACGTGTGGAAGATTACCGGGTGGCACCTGAAAAAGCCATATGTTTTTATGAGCATGCCCGAAAATATCTGCCATTTCTGAAACCGGAAAATATTCATCCCGACATGGCAGGCATTCGCCCGAAACTTCAGGGCCCGGGTGATCCCGTTGCCGATTTTATGATCCGTCAGGATGCTCCCGGATTTGTCAATCTTGTCGGCATCGAATCACCGGGGCTGACCGCATCGCCCGCCATTGCCCGTTTTGTCAAGAGGATGTTATTTTAGCAATGCTGTATAAAGGTGTTTCAAGACAGTGGTTTTGGTAATATGAACACAAAAAGCTTAATTCCTTCAGCATTCTTTACGCCGATTTCTCTTCAGTTCCCCGGTGGCTGGGTTGGACACCTGCCGTTTGCGGCCTGGGTCATCCGGGATCGGGTTCCAAAGGTATTTGCTGAGCTTGGCACGCATAGCGGGAATTCCTATTTTTCGTTTTGCCAGTCGGTGCTGGAGGGGGGAATTGCAACAAAATGTTACGCTGTGGATACATGGCAGGGCGATGCACATGCAGGTCAGTATGATGAAGAAATATTCACCAGGGTAGATGCCCATAATCAGAAACACTATGCCGGATTCTCGACTTTGATGCGCATGCTATTTGATGATGCAGTGGCCTGTTTTGCGGATCAATCCGTGGATCTCCTGCACGTCGATGGTTTACATACCTATGAAGCCGTGCGCCATGATTTTGAGACCTGGCTCCCGAAGCTGGCGCCGGGCGCCCTTGTATTATTTCACGATACGCAGGTTCGGGAATCCGATTTTGGTGTATGGCAACTCTGGAATGAACTGCAGGAGCAATATCCGTCCAGCCTTGAATTTACTCACTCAAACGGACTTGGCGTGCTGCAGCTTAACAATGCGCCAGATGAAAAGAAATGCGCATGGCTTCAGTTAAGCACAGATGAAAAGCAGATATTCAAACAATATTTTGCTGCGCTCGGTGGCCGTCTGATGGAGCGCTATGAACATGAGGAGCTGAAAAAAATTCTGGCCCAACGGGAGCAGATATTATTGGAGCGTGAAAGACAGATCAATGAAAATAACCGACGGATTGCTGATCGTGAAAAGCAGCTTGCTGTTTATCTCAGGCGGATCGGTGAATATCAATGGGAAATTGATTCCATTTACCAATCGACGAGTTGGATGATCACCCGGCCGTTGCGTTCGATTGGAGACCGGTTAAAAAGAGGACGGGAACCTTTTAGTGCTCAAACGGGTCAGGTTCCGGTGTCTGGCCTGCAGCATGACCTGTATCGGATTGGCAAAAAATTTTATCACGTGATTCCGCCGCGCTATCGAAACAGGATTCTTCGATGGTCATACCATAATGTTCCGTTGATTTTCAGGGGAATGCCGCATTATGAAAACTGGAAAAACAACATAGAGAGTTCTCCTTTTGGCTCTAATTGTTTTGGGCGGTTGACAGAGCTGAATCTTGTGCCGCCGGCGAAAGAGGCCAGAGGGCGTGTTGCTGTTCACCTCCATATTTTCTATCCTGATTTAATTTCGGAATTTGCCGAGCGTCTGAAAAATATGCCGTTTCCTTATGATTTGTTTGTTTCCGTGTCCGGTCGGGAGGCGGCCGAAATTGCAGGGCAACAGTTTGACGGGTTACCCCATTGCGGGGCGGTAAATATCAAGATTGTCGGAAACCGGGGACGCGACATCGCACCGCTTTTCTGCACTTTCGGAGCAGTCCTGGCTGGCTATGATTATATCGCCCATTTGCACGGGAAAAAATCGCTTTACAATAAAGGCGCAACAGATGGATGGCGAGAATATCTCTGCAATGCCCTGCTCGGGAGTAAAGACCGTGTGCGCCGGATTTTCACGTTGATGCAGGGTGAAAATCCACGGGGAATTGTCTATCCGCAAAACTTTATCGATCTTCCCTACATGGCAAACACCTGGCTGGCCAACCGCCGGCTTGCTGAAATCTGGTGTCCGAGACTGGGTATTACAAGGATTCCCCGCGGTTATTTTGATGTTGCCTCAGGATCCATGTTTTGGGCGCGTGGTGATGCACTGGCTCCTCTCTTTCAGGCGGGTATCACTCAAGACGATTTTCCGGAAGAATCAGGACAGACAGACGGGACATTGGCGCACTGTATTGAACGTTTGTTTGTGCTCAGTTCATTGAAGCAGGGAATGCCTCCGGGCATCCTTCAGGACGAAGAAAATCCGGGCTGGTCGGCATGGCGGCTGGACCGATACATGAGTCGTTCTTATGAATCTGTGCTGCGGCAGATTCGTTACGCTGACAGCAAATTGATTGGTTTTGACATCTTTGACACGCTTTTGAGCCGTCCCCTGCTGGATCCGGAATCAATTAAAAAGATTGTGGCCAGGCGCGCAGCGGGTGATGCCGGGCGTCTTTATCTTGAATATCGGGCCGCGGCAGAACGGGATGCGAGAGCGTCAAAAGGCAGGGATGTCAGCCTGGAGGAAATCTATGCCCGCCTCGGAGAATGGACCGGTCTGGACGCGGAAAATCTGTCGAAAATTAGACGTGAGGAGGAACTTGCCGAGAAGGAGAGCCTTGTGCCGCGGAAAGAAGTAGTGCAGTTGTACCTGGATACTCTGGCTGCCGGGAAAAAAGTTGCGCTGATTACAGACATGTTTTTGCCGCGGTCTGTCATAGAAAAGATTCTTCATGAACAAGGCATTGAAGGATGGAACGGCTTATTTCTCTCCAATGAAATTGGGGTTCGTAAAGACTCGGACGGCGCGTTGTATAAACATGTTCTGGATCATTACGGGATTGAACCCGGCCAACTGATGATGATCGGAGACAATGAACGTTCAGATATGCAGATTCCCGCCGATATGGGTGCGTCGTTTATTCACGTGATGAGACCCGTGGAAGTGGCGCGCAGCCTTCCCAGATTCTCGGAACTGATTACTGATCATGAGGGACGCGGAAATATTGATGAAGAACTTACTCTCGGGCTGGTCGTGCGCAGGAATTTTGATCCTGTCGGATTCCCCGGGTACGATCCCGCATCCCTGGTGCCGGTAACCCCCTATCATCTGGGATACAGTCTTGTCGGCCCTCTGCTGGTGAGTTTTGCGCAGTGGCTTTTACAAAATGCGAAAAACGATGGCGTGGAGAGGCTGTATTTCCTGTCCAGGGAGGGGAAACTCATCCGGGAGGTGTTCGATAAATGGGTGGACGGCGATGCCGATGTCCCGGTTTCCGAATATCTCGTCGTATCCAGGCGGGCGGCAGGCGTTTCGGCGATTGAAAAATTTGAGGACATTCTGGAAATCGCCCGCATGATTTATTTTCAAAACACGCTGGAGCATTTTCTGTTCACCCGCTTCGGCCTTCGCCTCGATGACGATCGCTGGAAAGCCGTCCGCAGCAGTCTGGGATGGGAACGCGAGTCCGAGGTGAGGGTGGATGACCGGCAGATCAAGCACTTAATTCCTTTGTTTCAGATGCTTCAGCCGGAGATCATTGCCCAGGGCCGCAGGGAACGTGCAGGCCTCCTGCAGTATTTGCGAGACAAAGGTTTGACCTCCGGCAAAAAATGTGCAGTGGTAGATATTGGCTACGGCGGGTCTGTACAGGGATATCTGAATGCGTTATTAAAAAGAAAAATTGAAGGTTATTACATGATGACGGATGAGCGGGCACCATCACGATCGGAGACTTACGGTGTTTTGATCCGCGGCTGTTTTCTTGAAAATGTCAGGCAGTCATCCAATGCACCGCTGATGTACAGATACAGTTTTGAAGTGGAAAAGATGTTAAGCAGCAATGAACCGCAGATTGAATTTTATCAAACTGCTGATTCGGGACATGTCCGGGGCTGCTATGCTGATATCCATCCTGAAGAAGTAACTTGCTGTGCCGTGAGACAGTCTTTGCAGGAAGGTGCGATGGATTTCACGGCGGAGGCCCTACAGGTCCGCCGGAAATTGCTGCCGGATTTTCAACCTTCATGCCGGACAGCGCAGGCGTTGATGGATGCTTTTTTGGGGGATATGTCCCCGCGCGAAAAAGAGTTTATGTCGTCAATCCTTCTGGATGATCATTATTGCGGCAGGGGGCTGGTGAAAACCTGATGGGGTTTTGGAGATGAATTCGGTTATCGTTGCCGTGATCGTTATCTATCAGCCCGATCTTTTCGCGCTGGACCGGCTGCTCAGCGCTCTGATCGGGCAGGTAGAAGCGGCTGTGATTGTAGACAACGGTTCTTCGATTGAAATGAAGCTGAAGCCGGAACGTTATTTACCGCTGAAAGCGAAAGCTCTCCGTTTGAACGAAAACATGGGCATTGCTTTTGCGCAGAACAGGGGCATCGAACTTGCCCGCCAGATGCAGGGCCGGTTCGTTTTGCTGATGGATCAGGACAGCATTCCCGAACCGGGTATGGTACAAGCGTTATTATCTGCGGCACTGGAGAGATCGGCGGGAGCCGTTGGACCCCGCTATGTGGATTCCCGCCATGAGAATCCGCCTCCGTTTATCCGGATTCGCGGATTGAGGCTTGAGCGCCTTTCATGTTCTGAGCCGGATGCCATAGTGCCGGTGGATTACCTGATTTCATCGGGCTGTCTCATTCCCATGGCCGTACTGGATCATGTGGGCGGAATGCGTGAAGACTTTTTTATCGATTTTGTGGACATTGAGTGGGGATTACGGGCCCGCAAATTCGGTTATCAGTGCTATGGTGTGTGCAATGCGGGGATGTCTCATTGCCTTGGATATGACCCGATAAGAATGTTTGGCATGAAATTTCCTTTGCACAGTCCATTGAGGCATTACTATCATTTCCGCAACGCCGTACTTCTCTCAAAAGAGCGTTGGACGCCCGGCAACTGGAAACTGGCCAACGGCTGGCGGATGTGTTTAAAATATTTTTTTTATTCTCTGTTTGCAAGGCCACGTCTCGAACACTGGCGGATGATGACGCTGGGGATCTGGCACGGCCTGCTGGGCAGGACAGGTCAATATCGTGAGGCATAAAAATTGATTTCCGTAATTGTCGTTAATTACAATTCCGGCTCCTTTCTTAAGGATTGCATAAAGAGTGTCTTGCATCAGGTTGATGAAGCGCTGGTGATTGATAATGCTTCCATGGATAACAGCCTGGAGCAGTTGATTACCTGTTTTAAAAACGAAGCGCGGCTCATCATTGTTCGCAATCTGGTCAATAAAGGGTTTGCTTCTGCCTGCAACCAGGGTATCCGGCAGGCAAAGGGAAATCAACTTTTATTTCTCAATCCCGATTGTATTCTGGAGTCCAATGCGGTTTCTGAAATGCGGAAGGTTTTGGAGTCGGACGACTCCGTGGGCATGGTGGGTGGTTTGCTCCTCAATGCTGATGGAACGGAGCAGGGAGGGGGACGGCGGTCCGTGCCGACACCATGGAGATCCTTTGTCCGCGCTTTTGGCCTGCGCCGTTTTTACAACCGCTGGCCGAAGCTGTTTGACGACTTTGATCTACGTCATCTTCCCCTGCCGGCCGGTCCCGAGACCGTGGAAGCGATTTCCGGGGCCTGTATGATGGTGAATCGTGAAGCCATTGACGATATCGGGTTATGGGATGAAGCGTACTTTTTGCATTGTGAGGATCTAGACTTGTGCATGCGTTTTCGCAAGAGGGGGCGGAATGTCATGTTTGTTCCTTCGGCTCGTGTTTTTCATGCCTTTCGCGTGTGCAGCCAAAACCGGCCGATTTTCGTGGAGTGGCATAAACACAAAGGGATGATCCGTTTCTATGAAAAGTTTTTTCATCATCAGTATCCCGGCATTTTATTCTGGATGGTCCGTGCGGGTGTATGGCTCAGGTTCGGTGCGCTGGTCGGTTATCACGGTGTAAATCATTTCAAACAATGGCTGAAGCACGGGCGGGCATAAAAAGGCCCGAAGCAAACTTTTCAGGAAACAGCGGAAGTTTATGCTATCCGAACGGGCAAATGATATGCAAATAATAAAAACCGCTGAAGGGAGTTTCGTTTAACATATTCTATGATTACTGAACAACATCCGATTATTTTCAACACGCCCAGGAGACTCATAGAAGTATCTTCCTGGATTACTCATGTCCCGTTCGCTTTTTTCCTCATCAGCATTCTGAAACCGAAAGTAGTCGTGGAGCTCGGTGTTTTCAGCGGGCAGTCCTATTGCGCATTTTGCCAGGCCGTGAAAACCTTGAAACTTGACACCCGTTGCTATGGGATTGACACATGGAAAGGAGATACTCAGCTTGGCCCATATGGTGAAGATGTTTTTGAAGAGCTCAGGAATTATAATCAGAGAGAATATGCTGATTTTTCCCGCCTGTTAAGAATGACTTTTGATGATGCACAATTTCATTTTGAAGACGGCAGTATTGACCTGCTGCATATTGACGGTTTCCATACCTATGAGGGCGCCAAAAACGATTTTGAACACTGGCTTCCCAAAATGTCTCCGCGAGGGGTCATTCTTTTTCATGATACGTTTATTAAAGATCTTGATTTTGGCGTGTGGAAGTTGTGGGAAGAAGTCTCCGCAAAATATCCGGGTTTCGAATTTGTGCATGGGTATGGTCTGGGTGTAGCCGCGGTTGGCAAAGAAGTCGGCGGCGATTTTCTCGAATTTTTACGTGAAGCCAAAACGAACAGATTTACCAGTAAGCTTTTTGCCGCTCTGGGCCAGCTTGCTTTTATGGAAGCCCGGGTCAACTCGATGAACGGTATTTGTGCCCGGTTAAATGACGATTACGTAAACTTGAAAGATGACTATGACAACTATAAAGCCATAATTGCCAGCTCTCCTGAATGGCGTTTCGGTTCAAAAGCATACAGGATTATTAAAACCGTGGCCCCGGATGGTTCCTTCAGAAGAAAGACGATGGGGCATCTGGCCGGAATATCCTCAGCGGCGGTCAAAAAACTCAACGGCGCGTCACCGGCTCCTGAAAAATCCCAGATGCCTGCTTCCGAAATTCCCAGCGTTTACGATGAAGATACACTCCGATCCATCGAAGCAATGCCTCTTCCTGCGTTGAATAATGGCAAAAGAAAGTGTGCTATTTTTGTCATGGTTAAAAATGAGGATGTTTTTCTGCCAATCTGGCTCAAATACTACAGCCGTTACATTGACGGAAATGACATATACGTTTTCGATCATCGGACAATCGACGGCAGCGTGGTTCGTTGTAGAAAGGAATATGCCTTCAAGACCATCCCGCTGAATTACCCCTTGAGCTTTGACCATCTCTGGTTTAAATTTGTTGCTGACACGGTGCAGAAAAAACTTTTGCTGCATTACGAATATGTCATCTTTACCGATATTGATGAAATCATCCTGCCGGACATCAAGAAGTACAAGGGATTGGGTGAATATATTCAAAAACTGGACAGCGATTACGTGCGCTGCATCGGTTATGATTTGATCCATCTTCCGCATAGGGGCGAGCCGTCTTTCAAAGCGAACCAGACGGTTTTGTCTCAAAGAAAATTCTGGTATCATACCCACTGGTACAATAAAACGCTGATATCCAGGCGTCCCCTGGACTGGGAAATCGGGTTTCACGAGGTTCGTGATCTGAATGTGGTGGTGGATCGCGATTTGATGCTGATTCACCTTCACAAACTCGATTTTGACATGTGCTGGAGAACATGCTTCGAAAGGGCCCGTTTGAAGTGGCCGCATGAGGATGTCATCAACAACAGGGGCTGGCAAAACAGAATTACGGACATTGATCGGTTCCGGGATTATTATGAGGGGTGGCCCGACGGTTTTCAAATCGATGAAATTCCGGAGCATTTGAGACAAAGCAACATTTTTTAGCGCAAATGATGTCACATTGATGGTTGTTTAAAGGTTCTCACCTGCTTCATCAAACAAGGAGAGTAGACATCGGTAACAAAAAAAAAATATCGGTAGCGTTGGCAACATATAACGGTGAAAAATATCTTCGGGAACTTCTAGATTCCGTGTACCGTCAAAGTTGTCGTCCATATGAGGTTGTTGTGTGTGATGATGGATCGACTGACGGGACCGTAGGTATCCTGGAAGAATACGCACGTGTCCAGGGATTGCAATATGAGGTGAATCCCCGGAATCTTGGATATATTAAGAATTTTGAGAAAACCATTTCACTTTGCAGCGGAGATTATGTTGCCTTGTGTGACCAGGATGATCGTTGGCATCCAGAAAAACTGACAAATCTTGTCAACAGAATTAGCAACTATTCCTTGATCTGTTCTGATGCTGTCGTGATTGACGGTTCAGGAAATAAAATAGCAAGTTCATTCCGTAAATATCAGTCTATACACATTCCAGATGCTAAGAAACAGCCCCACTCATTCATATTTGGCAATTTCGTTATGGGGTGCACTTCTCTCTTGAATAACAAAAATTTCATCTCAGAATTATATCCTTTTCCTGATGATATTCCTCATGACTGGTGGATTGCCATGCTCGCATCCATGTGCAACGGTATTAAATACATCAAGAAACCCTTAATCGATTACCGATTGCACGGAAATAATATCATTGGCGCTCCAAAAAAAAGTGTATTAAATGATATATTCACATATCGAAAGAAACTCCGAATGAACCAAAATCATTTACAGACTGTTATTATGATAAAAGGTGCACTTGTTATGCTTAATGAACTTGCAAATCGTGATTTAGCCGATCTTTGGATGCTATCAGTAACGAAAGATTTGCAAGCATTACTTGATGATTTTGATAATTCACCATCTAAACATCAGAAGGCCAACAGGATCATATTAAAGTATCTGAATTATCTTTGTCCTTCTTCCAATCCTTTTGCTAAATTAATGATGGTGATCGAAAACTTTTATAAATAAACTATAAATGATGAAAAGTATATCGGAGGAAGAATGAATATTGTATCAATAAAGAATTTTAATTTACCCGACATCAAGATTATCCGTTTTGCCCGCTTCTGCGATCAGCGCGGTTTTTTCACGGAATCGTTTCGCAGAAGCAATTTTTTCGGCCATCCGGAAATGGATTTTATGAAGGAGCTTGAGTTTGTCCAGGTGAGTGAAAGTTATTCCCGGCCGCTGACAATGCGCGGGATGCATTTTCAGTGGAATCCCTACATGGGGAAGCTGGTGCGGACAATACGCGGCCGAATGGTGGATCTGATGCTGGACATCCGAAAAGGTTCACCGACGTTCGGGAAGGCAACGATGTATGATATGCCGGCAGGGCTGGACAGAGATTACAGTGAATGGCTGTGGCTCCCCCCGGGCTTTGCCCACGGAAATTTCTTTACCGAAGAAACCCAGATCGAATATTTCTGTACAGGTGAATACAGTCAGGGATGTGAAGGCTGCATTTCACCGCTGGCAGACGACATCGACTGGTCCCTGGCGGACGGTGCCCTGAAAAAGGAATTCGATACTATTGCCTCAATAACGACCCGCATCACCGACAAGGACAGAAACGGCTTTTCACTGACCCAATGGGTAAAAGACGATCGTTCAAATCATTTTATTTACGGGAAATGCTGAAGGGGGAGGCATGATCGATCAAAAAAAAATTCTTTTTACGGGAGGAAGCGGCCTACTGGGATCTGAATTTAAAAAAGTTCTGCCGGACATTCGGTATCCGACAAAGTCGGAATTCGATGTGACCGATCTTGATCAAATGGATCAATATCTTGCTAAGGGCGACTGGTCGATGATGATCCACGCGGCCGCTTTTACGTCTCCTCCCAGAATCGACCAGGACCCGCTTCGGGCGATTGATATCAATATTATCGGGACCTCAAATATTGTGAAACTGTGCATGAAGTATGGATTGAAACTGATGTATCTCAGTACGGATTATGTTTTTAAGGGGGACTGCGGAAACTACGGGGAAGACGATCCGGTGTTTCCGGTCAACAAGTATGCCTGGTCAAAGCTGGGCGGTGAATGCGCTGTTCGTCTGTATGATCATTCGATCATCATCCGGACAACGTTTGGTCCAAATGTCTTTCCCTTTGAAAAAGCGTTTGTCGATCAGTGGACCAGCAGGGAAAGCGTGTCGATCATAGCCCGAATGATTGCCATGCTGATCGATTCCGATTTTCAGGGAACCGTTCATGTCGGCGGGAAAAGAAAATCCGTGATGGAA
>Ga0116160_1000230_pt1 | contig 69023 bp, 62 predicted proteins | sample AD_JPNAS2_MetaG_FD_89879 | JGI IMG/M metagenome (GOLD analysis project Ga0116160, IMG submission 89879) | Active sludge microbial communities of municipal wastewater-treating anaerobic digesters from Japan - AD_JPNAS2_MetaG | ecosystem: Engineered > Bioreactor > Anaerobic > Digestate | place...
CTAGTTTTTCAAAGATGCGGGGTAGGCGGGTAAGCTTTTGCCCGATGTCTAATTTCTAACGTCTGAAGACGGACGCAATAGACTCTTTTCCCGCTTTTCCCGCCTTTCCCGCCTTTCGCGCCCATTACCCATTACCCAACCCATGGCCCAATTGATTTATTCCCGTTTTCCTCTGTATAATTAATAAAACTGATCTCCTCTCCTTTATTCCTCCGCCATTCCCATTAACTCATTAGACGGCAATATGGACATGCAAAATCTCAAAAATAACGAAAGCCGACCGGCGTTCCGTATCCTGATTCTCGAGGACAACACCCTTGACGCCGAACTGATAAAGTTCGAGCTCCGGAAAGCGGGTTTTGCCTTCTCCTCGATGGTGGTTGAAACCCAAGAATCTTTCATTGAGGCGCTCAGGAATTTCAGTCCTGACATCATCCTCTCCGATTACGACCTGCCCGGGTACAGCGGAGACCAGGCGCTAGCCTGCGCAAAAAAGAATTATCCCGAAATACCTTTCATCCTGGTGACGGGAGCAGTTACCGAGGAGCGCGCAATCGAGGTGCTCACAAGCGGGGCGCGGGATTACGTCCTGAAACACCGTCTCGACCGCCTTGCTCCGGCCGTCCGGCGCGCTCTGGAGGAAGTATATGAGTACAGGGCCCGCAAGAAGGCGGAGCACGAGCTTATCAAGGCCCGCAGAAATCTGGAAAGCAAGGTAAAGAAGAGGACTGCCCAGCTGCAGAAGGAGATTGCGGAGCGTATGCGCGCCGCGGAACAGCTCAAAGAAAGCGAAATCCGCTACCGGCTGCTGTTCGAGAACATGAGGGACGGCTTCTTTCTGGCTGAACCTGTCTTCGACAATACCGGCGGGCCGGCGGACTGGCGGTTTCTGGATGTAAACGAGGCCTGGGCGGCCATGACCGGTTTTCCGGCAAAAGACGCGATCGGAAAGCTCAACAGCGAGTTATTTCCCGGGGTGGAGAAGATCTTTTATGAGACGGTCGCCCGCGTCGCCGAAACGGGCGAGCCGGAAAACCTCGAAGCATTTTCCAACGCGATGGGCCGCTGGTACAGCTTCCGCTTGTTTTCTCCCCGCCCCTGCGTGGCCGCGGCCATTGTCTCCGATATAACCGAGCGCAGACGGGAGGAGGAGGAGACGGCCCGCCGGCGTCAATTGCTGCAGAGCATCTTCGATAACATGCCCGTCATGCTGGTGCTGCTCGATTCGCAGGGCCGGTTTGTTCTCAACCGTCATACGGAAAAGGTGATGGGGTGGACGAAGGAAGAAGCCGACAAGGGGAATTTCCTGAGCAGGGTATATCCCGATAAGGCTTATCTGGCGGAAGTGATGGAGTTTATCGAGACGGGGAAAACAGGGTGGCGCGAGTGGGTCGCTACTGCAAAGAATGGAGAGCGCGTCCCGCTCGACTGGGCCAACCTGAGACTGGACAATGATACCGTTCTCGGGATCGGGGTGGACCTGCGCGAACGCAAGGCGGTGGAAGCGGCGCTCAAGGAAAGCGAGGAGCGCTTCCGCGTCGCCCAGGAGCTTTCGCCGGACGGATTTACGATCCTGCGGCCGGTGAGGGACGAAAAGGGGCGAATTGTCGATTTCACCTGGGTATACGAGAATGCCGCCGTCGCGCGCATGAACGGAACCGATCCGAAAGAGGTGATCGGCAGGAGACTCCTGGAATTATTCCCCGGTCATCGCGGTTCCCCCTTTTTCAATGCCTACCGCCAGGTGGCCGAGACCGGCCGGCAGATTATCATGGAGGCGCGCTACCAGGGCGAAACTATTGTCAAGCCTACATGGTTCCGGATCGTGGTTGTTTCCATGGGAGGGGATATCGCGGTGCTGGCCCAGGACATAACAGGACGGAAGACGGCCGAGGAGGAATTTCTTAAGCGGACGGCGGAACTTGAATACGCCAATAAGGGACTGGAGAGCTTCAGCTGTTCCGTATCGCACGACCTTCGGGCGCCTCTGCGCGCCATCGACGGCTACTCGCGGATTCTTCTGCTGGAGAAAGGTAAGGATCTCGATAACGAGGCCGAAGGCATGCTCCGGAAGATCAGGGACAGCGCGCGGAAAATGGACCGGCTGATCAACGACCTTCTGAATTATTCCAGATCGGGGTGCGCGGCGCTGTCGCAGAAGACGGTGGACATGGACGCATTGACTTCGGAATTATGGAACGAACAGGTTGCTGCAAACCCGGGACGCAGGATGGAGCTGAAAAAAAGAGGCCTCCCGAAGGCGCTCGTGGACGAGGTCCTGATCCGGCAGGCCCTGTCGAACCTCATCGCCAATGCCGTAAAATTCACAAGGCACAGGGACAATGCGATCATCGAGATCGAGGGGAGTTCCGGCGGCCGCGAGGCGGTATATTCCATAAGAGACAACGGCGCCGGGTTCGATATGAAATATTATGACCGGCTCTTCGGCGTATTCCGGCGCCTGCACAGCGAGAGCGAATACGAGGGGACGGGCGTGGGGCTCGCGATCGTCCAGCGGATAATACATCGCCACGGGGGGCGGATCTGGGCGGAAGGGAAGCCCGGAAAGGGGGCCGAGTTCCATTTCTCCCTGCCTGCGGCGGATTGATGGGAAAGCTCCGCGTGGGCACCTCTAAGGTTTTCCCTGATTGAATACGTATTTCGATCTGTTATCATATCATCCGATTTCCTAGTAATTACAGGTTAGTAGCTGATGGAGAGATTGTCGAAGGACCCGGCCGGGGTTGCGGAATACGGAGTTATTGCGCTTCTGTTCGCCGGATTATACGCGCTCAGCTCCTGGAATTACCTCCTGTTCCATTCTCTCACCGAGCTATTCAGTATCGTCATCGGCTGCAGCCTCTTTGTCGTCGCCTGGAACACGCGCCGCATTGTCGACAACCATTACCTCCCGTTTGTCGGCATCGCCTACCTGTTCATATCCTTCCTGGATATGATCCATACCCTCGCCTACAAGGGAATGGGGGTATTCCCGCATCACGGCGCCGATCTGCCCACGCAGTTATGGATCGCCGCCCGCTTTCTCGAAAGCTCCGCCCTGCTTGCGGCGCCCCTGTTCATCCGCAGAAGGTTGAAAGCGTATGCCGCTCTCGGCGTATTCGCCGCGATGACGTCCCTGCTCCTCTACACGATTTTCTCCGGCGTTTTTCCCGACTGCTATGTCGAGGGGAAAGGGCTGACCGGCTTCAAAATCGCCGGCGAGTACTTCATCTCGCTGATCCTGGCCGGATCGCTCCTCTCAATAGCGAGATACCGCGCCGCCTTTGAACCGAAGGTGTTCCGCCTGATCGCGCTGTCCATAATTCTGACCGTCGGGTCCGAACTGGCAATGACGCTTTACGTCGGCGTTTACGACAACTCCAACATGGTCGGCCATGCCTTTAAGATCCTGTCCTTTTATCTCCTCTACAAGGCCGTGATCGCCACCGGACTGATAGAGCCCTACACCCTCCTCTTCCGCAACCTGCAGCGGCGCGAAGAAGATCTCCGGCATGCAAATTCGGAGCTGGAGGCGTTTACCTATTCCGTGTCCCACGACCTGCGCGGCCCGGTCAGTATAATGGAAGGCTTCGCCAGGATGACCCTGGAGGACTTCGGATCAAAGATGGACGGGGAACTGCGGAAGAAGATCGAGGTAATCTCGGACAGCGCCGGCCGTATGGGACGGCTTATAGAAGACCTTCTCGCGCTGTCGCGCGTGGACCGGAAAGAGATCCGGATGCGCCAGATGGACATGGGAAAAATTGCCCGGGATGCCTGGCGGGAGGTGAAGGAAAGCTGTCCCGCAGGGGAAAAAGTCCGCCTGTATATCCGGGATCTTCCCCCGGCAACGGGAGATGGAAGCCTGATCCGGCAGGTCCTCGCCAACCTGCTTTCCAACGCCTGCAAATTCTCCGGGAACAAGGACATACCCGCCATCGAAATAGGGGGCTACAGGGAAAACGGCCGCAGCATCTTCTTTGTTAAAGACAACGGCACCGGATTCAACATGAAGTATTACGACAGGCTTTTCAACGTTTTCCAGCGCCTGCACGGGAAGGAATTTGAAGGCACGGGGATCGGCCTCGCGATCGTCAAGCGGATCGTCGACCGCCACGGCGGCCGGGTATGGGCACAAAGCGAAATTGATCAGGGGGCTACTTTCTTCTTCACTCTACCTGCCGGACAGTTTCAAGTCTCAGGTTCCTTAGCAGGTGATCGGGGCTTAAAGTCAGCAGTTACTGATATCTTGAACTGACGGTAGTTCCCGTTTCTGATTTTTGAGACTTGAAACCTGAAACTTGAGACTGAGAATAAAAAGCAAGTTCATTGACATTTCTCCGTAAATTATGTTAAACGTTCGCGTTTTCTTTGATATCATAATGTTTCAAGCTATTCGGTTTTCTTGAACTTGAAACCTGAGACTTGAGACCTGAAACTTTAAAGGAGGCCCCCGTAGCTCAGTAGGATAGAGCACCAGATTCCTAATCTGGGTGTCCCGCGTTCGAATCGCGGCGGGGGTACCATAAAATAAAAGGCTTAGGACATTTTCCTGAGCCTTTTTTTGATTCCGGTGACTTCATGTGACCGCATATCGAGTTTTTGAAGTTTGCGAATCGAATCCGAACGGAACTCTTCTTTTCTGTCTGTAAGCCGCAATTTTCATTCCAAAGAAATACATCTGAAGCTGTTTATTATTCCAGAGACATAAACACCCAAAGGAGTCCGACAGACATATACCATATTGTTTGTAATTTGTTTATTACGCTAAACGTAGGACCATGCTGGGTAATTTCAATTCAATCTTTTGATATCTTTATGTTTTATCTATAATTGAAATTAAATAATTTAAAAATCAAATTACCGGCCTGTCAATTTTTTTGATTGACTTTGTAAGATGTTTTGTTATGAGATTCAGCAATTTACAACCCTTTTTCTTTACCAACCGATTCCGGATCATGTAGGAGGGCGAGATGGCTAAAGGAGCAAAACCGGTTTTCGAGAAAAGCCCGACGGGGATCCGCGGCTTTGATGAAATCAGCTGCGGAGGATTGCCAAGAGGGAGGACAACCCTTCTGTGCGGCGGCACGGGATGCGGAAAGACCCTCATGGCAATGGAGTTCCTTGCCCGCGGCGCCATGCAGTTCCGGGAGCCCGGTGTCTTCATCAGTTTCGAAGAAACGGAGGAGGATCTGAAAAAGAATTTCAGGTCGCTCGGCGTGGACCTGGACCGCCTGATGGAACGCCGCCTTATCCGCATGGATTATATCCGGATAGACCGGAGCGAAATCGAGGAAACCGGCGAGTACGATCTGGAGGGGCTCTTCGTTCGGCTGGCCCATGCCATCGACACGATCTGCGCCAAAAGGGTGGTGCTCGATACGATCGAGGCCCTTTTCTCCGGCCTGTCCAACCCCACGATTCTGAGATCGGAACTGCGGCGGCTCTTCCAATGGCTGAAGGACAGGGGAATGACGGCCATTGTCACGGGGGAGAGGGGGGAAGAAACCTTCACCCGCTACGGCCTGGAAGAATACGTGGCCGACTGCGTGATCCTCCTGGATTTCCGGATCCGCGACCAGATCTCCACGCGCCGTATCCGCATCGTCAAATACCGCGGCTCCGCGCACGGCTCCGATGAATACCCCTTCATGATCGACAGCAGCGGGATATCCATTCTCCCCATTACCTCGCTCGGACTGAATTATCCCGTGTCCAGGGAAAGGATCTCCAGCGGCATCCCTCGCCTGGACCAGATGCTCGGCGGAAAGGGATTCTTCCGGGGAAGCACCGTTCTCATCTCGGGAAGCGCGGGGACCGGAAAATCAAGCATTTCATGCTCACTGGTGAATTCCGCCTGCAGCCGGGGCGAAAAATGCCTCTACATCACCTTCGAGGAGTCGCCCGAGCAGCTCATCCGGAACATGGCCTCAATAGGCATGGACCTGGAAAAGTGGGTAAAAAAGAATCTGCTGCTGTTCTATGCCATCCGGGCATCCTACTGCGGACTCGAAACCCATCTTGTCTCGCTGGTTAACCAGATAAGGTCCTTCAATCCCAAAGTAGTCGTGATCGATCCGGTCAGCAATATGGGGGTGGTGGGGACCAGGTTCGAAGTCAAATCGGTGCTTACGCGTCTTGTCGATTTTTTGAAGGTATACCATATCACGGCCATGCTGACGGATCTGATGCACCGGGGAGAGCCCGGCGAGGCTACGAGCGAGGATATATCGTCTCTCGTGGATACCTGGATCTTTCTGCGGGATATTGAGTTGGGGGGCGAAAGGAACCGCGGCCTCTACATCCTGAAGTCCCGCGGCATGGCTCACTCGAACCAGATCCGGGAATTTCTGATCACAAGCAACGGGATCGACCTCCTGGAGGTGTATCTCGGACCCGAAGGGGTTCTGACCGGGAGCTCCAGGGCATCCCAGGAAATCAGGGAGGAGATGGAACGATTGCGGCTCAAGCGTAAGGCCGAAAGGGACATCCGCGAACAGGAGCGGAAGAGGAAGGTAATCGAGGCGCAGATAGAAGCCCTCAAGGCCGAACTGGAGACGGCCGTTCATGACCGGGAACTTATGATCACGGAAGAAAAGGAGAGGATTGCGGAAAAAGGCCGGGAAAGGGACAAAATGGCCCTCCTGCGCAAGGCGGACGTCGTTATGAAAGAGAGACCTGTTCCGGCGCGGAATTCCAGGAGGATCGCGAAATGACACAACCCGCAAGAGGGGCGGCCGTCAGGGCGGCACAAAAAGAAGAGGTCTGGGTCCTGAAACTGTACGTGGCGGGACACACCCCGAAATCGCTGTCCGCCTTTTCCAACCTGAAGAAAATCTGCGATGAGCATCTCGCCGGCAGATACCGCATACGGGTTGTGGATCTTTTGAAGGACCCGCGGCTGGCCAAGGGGGACCAGATTTTCGCCATCCCCACCCTGGTCCGCCAGCTCCCGCCCCCCGTGAAGAAAATAATCGGTGACCTCGCCAATTCGGAACGCGTCCTTATAGGTCTCGATATTCAGCCTGCCGGAAGATCAGCCGGAAAGCGGAAGGAATCATGAAAAAACCTGCCCGAGCAAAAAGCGGCGAAGTCATGAGAAGAGCACTGGACAAGCTCAGCAATGCCAAATACGTCCTGCGGCTGTATGTAGTGGGCGTAACACCCCGGTCCACCAATGCGATCTCCAATGTCAGGAAGATCTGCGATGAGCACCTCGCGGGCCGATACGAGCTCGATGTTATAGATATATACCAGCAGCCCAAACTTGCCGTCGGCGAACAGATTATCGCCGCTCCCACGCTGATCAAGAAACTTCCCCTGCCCCTGCGCAGGCTGATCGGGGACATGTCCGACACGGATAAATTTCTTGTCGGAATCGATCTGAAAGCGAGGCAGATTCCGAGGTGATTAATGGCATCCGGTAAAACGCGCCGGGAACTCCTGTATGAAATGGAATCCCTGAAGGCTCGCCTGGACGAAACGCTGGGCACTCTCAACGCCATCAGGAACGGCGAAGTGGACGCGCTTGTCGTCTCCACTTACGACGGCGACAAGGTTTTCACTCTCCGTGGCGCGGAGCACCCGTACAGGATCATGGTCGAAGCGATGAGCGAGGGGGCCGTCACTATGAGCCAAGACGGGATCATCGTGTATTGCAACCGGCGCTTTGCGGAAATAGTGCAGGAGCCGCTGGAAAAAGTGATCGGAAGCTCCATCCGCCGGTTCATCGATCCCGAAGGCATTCACCTCTTTGACGCCCTTTTCGAGAAGGGGAAACGGGGGAATGTGAAATCGGAGTTCAATCTCAAGGCTGGAACCGGAACCGTCATTCCCGTCCTGCTGTCCGCCGGGGTGCTCCAGAAAAGCGACTCCATGGGTGCTTTATGCATGGTGATCTCCGATTTGACCGAGCAGAAGCGCAGCGAGGAAATAGTGGCATCGGAAAGACTGGCAAATCTCATTCTGAATCAGGCGGCGGAGGCATTTCTGGTCTGCAACGAAAAAGGAGAAATTATACGGGCCAGCCGCGAAGCGCATCTGCTGGCGAAGGGAAATCCGCTTTTCCGGAAATTCGACGAGACATATTGTCTCAGCCGCCGGGAAAAAGGACGCCGTGTGCAGACGTTCGGTATCCGGGACATTCTGGACGGCAGCACAATCCGCATGGCCGAATTTACTCTTGAGGAGAAAAACGGTCATGGCCGGGGAGTCCTCCTCAGCGCGGCGCCGCTGAAAAGCGGCAGCGATATTGTCGGATGCGTGGCGGTCATGATGGATATTACCGAACGCACAAAGATAGAAAAGGCCCTGAGCAAAAGCGAGACCGATCTCCGCCGGGCGGAAGGGCTGGCAAAGACGGGGTACTGGGAAAGGGATATCGCCTCGGAACGGATGAAATGGTCAGACGGCGCCTACGGGATATACGGCCTTGAAGACAGGAAACAGCTCCTCATGTACTCTGATTTTCTTGCGCGGGTTCACCCGGCAGACAGAGCGGACATAGACAGTAAAATCAGGCAGGCTGAAAAAAATCTCAACGGTTACGGCCTGGCCTATCGGATTGTGCGCCCGGACGGCGCCATCAGGTTCGTCCAGGCCTGGGGAGATATCAGCCGCGACAGGCACGGGAAGGCCGTCCACGTCTTCGGAACGATTCAGGACATCACCGATCTGAAGCAGATGGAAGACGCGCTCCGGATGAGCGAAAAAAAATACCGGGACGTGGTCGAGATGCTTCCCCTGTTCATCTTTGAGATGGACGAAAAGGGGGTAGTCACCTTCGCCAACCAGCACGCTATCGAATTCATGGGTTATTGCTCCGAAGATTTAGGGAAGATATGCTACACCGATCTGCTGATTCCCCGTGAACACGAACGGGCAAAAGAGGTAATGGAAAGGCTCATGTCGGGGAAAGCATCGAACGGAGTGGAATTCACGGCCGTGAGGAAGGACGGAAGCACTTTCCCCGTAATTACGTATGCCTGTCCTGTCATGCTGGGAGGAAATTTTATCGGACTCAGGGGCGCGGTTGCGGACATATCCCAACGCAAACGGATGGAAGAGGAAATAAAGCGCTCGAGCGACCGGCTCCGGTCGCTTGCCGCCCATCAGGAAAAAATCAGGGAAGACGAACGGTCGCGCGTGGCGCTCGAGATCCACGACGAGCTCGGTCAGGTCCTGACCTGCATGAAAATGGATATCGCGTGGCTCCTCCGGAAACTTCCCGAAGGCCAGGACGGCCTGGAGAAAAAGCTTCAGGGCCTGTCCCAGGCGATGGATGAATCGATCCACCTGATCAGGAGGATATCCACGGGACTGAGGCCTCCCGTGCTCGACGATTTCGGGCTTTCCGCGGCCATAGAATGGCAGGCAAAGGATTTCCAGGCCAAAACCGGCATTTTCTGCGCGCTTGCCCTGCAGGATGTAAACATGAACGGAAGCGGGGCCATTTCCGTTTTCAGGATCTTCCAGGAATCGCTGACGAACACCGCCCGGCATGCAAATGCTACCGCGGTATGGATACAACTGTTCAGGAAAAACGGGAGCATTATTATGCAGATCAGGGATAACGGCTGCGGCATCAAAGGCAACGATGCGAGGAGCGGCAGGTCCCTGGGAATTGCGGGAATGAAAGAGCGGGCCATTCTTTTGAAGGGACAGCTCAATATAACCGGCGCCCCGGGAGAGGGCACCACGGTGACCCTGACCATACCGGATTCGGAACAGGCCATTTCTTAAAGACAGGTAATGGGTATCAGGTAATGGGTGTTGGGTTCCCATCTTCGCATCTTCGCTTTTCCTCACCCTCTCAGCTTCTCACCATCTGCGTTTCGAGGAGCGGAGCGACGAGAAATCTTTTCCGCTGAATTAGCTTTGCTTACTTTATTTACTGTACTATATTTATTCGTACACAATGGCGCCGCGGATGCATCATGTCCGGCATTGCCTGATGTTTCCCGTGCTGAACGAAACAGAACTCATATCCTCCCTCATCCGTCACCTCCTCTCTGTGGAACCGGAAGCGGCACGGTTCGAAGAATCCGCGCTTCCGGAGGCTGGATGAGCTGACCCGGAAAAACGGGGCGGTGGTCGTTGCGTTCTGCCGGCTCGTCCGATCCTGGCCTTCAACCTGCTCAACTACGGATTCGGGCTCACGGCCGCGCCTTTCCGGACCTATTTTTCCCGACCATGGCCCAGCATGCTTCCGGCAACGGTCGTTTACGTGGCGGGAGCGGACGCGTTTACGCGGGGAGTGACGGAAGGAGGCGTACCCGAGGGGCTGATAATTCTCATCGCCGGGGCCGTTATGCTTCTGCTGATCGCCGTCCGGTGCTCGCGGCGGGCATTGGAGAAATGAGGGGGGAAATGAAACGGAATTGCCTGATCGTCTTTCTCAGATTTCCGGAAGCAGGAAAAGTCAAGACAAGGCTGGGAGCCGAGATCGGGGATGAAGCCGCCCGGCGGCTCTATTCCTGTTTCGTTCTCGACCTCCTGGACATGCTTAAGAAGGCGGGCTTCCGGATAAGAATCGGATACGATCCCCCCTCGTCCGGCGAAGCAGTAGCGTCCTGGCTCAGTTTCTGCGGAGTGCATTTCTTTCCCCAGGAAGGTGAAGACCTCGGGGAGAGAATGAAGAACGCCTTCCGGATGTCGTTCCGGGAAGGATTCGAGAACGCGATACTCATGGGCACCGACTGCCCGGATCTGCCCCGGGAACGGATCGATGAGGGATTCCGTTCTCTCGCCGCGCACGATTGCGTGATAGGCCCGGCCTGCGACGGGGGATATTATCTCATCGGATTCACGCGCAGAGGCTTTCTGCCCTCCGCCTTTTCCGGGATTCCCTGGGGCACGGGAGACGTCCTGAAGAGCACGGCTTCCGTGCTTTCCCGGGCCGGACGCAGCCTGCGCCTGCTGACCCCCTGGAGGGATATAGACACGCTGGCGGACCTTGAGAATCTCGCCGTCAACGGGGATAACGGTTTCAGAAAATCGCGCACCATGCAGTACCTGTTGTCCCCCGGCGGCCCGCTTTCCCAGGTCCGTGCGGATGCTTGAGGATAATACCATGACCTGAGAAATGACAAAAACAGCAAAGCCTGCTTCTCCCTTGAATATTTCCTGCGATTGTTGTATCGAAACCAGTCCGCACATTTCATTTCACGAAGGAGAAGAGTTATGAACCGGATCACGATTGCGGCTGTTGTGTTTCTGTTGGCGGCGGGATTTTCGACCCAGGCATATCCGGCAGGTACGCCGGACCAGGCCCAGGCCATGGTGAAGAAGGCCATTCAATACTATCAGGCGAAAGGCAAGGAAAAGACATTTGCGGAAATCAACAATACGAAAGGCCTGTTCACCAGGGGAGATCTTTACGTAACCGTATACGACATGGAAGGAAATTGCGTTGCCAACGGGTTCGACAAGAAGTTGATCGGCAGGAACCTGATCGGCTGGAAAGATCCCGACGGCGTGCCGTTCATAAAGGAAAGAATCGACCTGGTCAAAGCGAAAAAAAGCGGCTGGCAGAAATACAAGTACACAAATCCGGTAACAAGAAAGATCGAGTTGAAAACCGCTTACGTGGAAAGGGCGGATGACTTCGTTTTCATGTGCGGCGCATACATTAAATAGCGTCCATTGCGCTGCTGCGTTTATCGGGTTATGAAAAAAGAGAAATTTAAAAGGCGGCTTTACAGCCGCCTTTCTTACGTTTCAGCAGAATTCTTTCTTTTTACTTTTCGCTTTTCACTGATTTCTTCGCCTTGCCCGGCCTGTCCGACCAGTATAAATCGATCTCCTGGATCGTGATATAGCCGTCCTGGTTGCGGTCATATTTCTTGAACTGCTCGTTCATTCCCGCCAGGAATTCCTCCATTGTGATCTTTCCGTTCATATCCTTGTCAGTCCCGTTGAATCGAACCAGCCAGAAAACTGCGCATTCTTCTTTTGAGATTTTTTTATCCCGATTGCGGTCTATTCCCGCCCTCTTCCCTTTTTTGACCTTTTTGGGAACTTTGGCGTCCGCCCCGCATAGCGTTACGATCACCTCCTGGGCAACCAGGTCGCCGCTTCCGTCTTTATCCAGATCGGCAAAGGCCTTCTTCATCCCCGCCGTAAACTCTTCGGCGGTTACTTTTCCGTCCGCATCCGTATCCAGATCCTTGAAATATCCCCTCCAATAGGTGCGGAATTCCTGAACCGTGATTACGCCGTCCTCATTCATATCGAAAATCGAGACGGATCCTTCTTTCACCTTCGGCGACCTCTCTGCTGCCGGCGCAACGGCACAAAAACCCACAACCCAGATCAGCACGAACGCAACCGTGAAAATCCTCTTCATCGCCATACCTCCGTTTTGAGTTTTACATGCAATTTTTATCTTACCCGAACGGGATCAAAAAGGAAGCCGAAAGAATTTGTTCCTTATCTTCATATTCTTATTGACTACATTGCCGCTGTAATATATTAAAATTTGATTTGATGTTTTTTCCCTATTCCGCCGTCGGCGGAGGCTTGCGAGGGACTTATTTTCATGAGGCACCGTATTCTCCTGTTTTCTCTTCTTGTTGTTGCACTCCTTTGTCTTTACCTTTTCTACACTTCCCATGAGCGCGTAAAAAAAGAACAGATCGAAGCGCTGAACCAGCAGCAGCTTGCCTACGCGCTCCTCGCCAAGACGGGGATTGAAAGCTTCGCCGCCTACTATATCAGAACCCTGGAGCACATGGCCCTGCACCAGGAAGTTGCATACTTGAATTCCGACGGGAGAAAGCTCATCCGGGAATTTTACGAGGCCGAGAAGGGAAACATACGATCGGTCGCGCGCGTAGGCGCAGACGGAAAATTTCTCTACACCATCCCCTACCCCGAAGAATACGCCGGCACCGATATTTCCCACCGGGAGTATTTCCAGGCCGTAAAGAAATCGGCCAAGCCCGTGGTGAGCGATATCATAACTTCCGCCAAAGGAGTGGAACGGGCCATCGCTTTCAATGTGCCCGTAACCCGGAATGGTGTTTTCATCGGCTGCCTCTCCATCATTGTCTCCTCCGACGATCTGGCGGCAAATTACATGAAAAAAATCCGGATCGGAAAAACCGGCTACCCCTGGGTGCTTAACTCAAAAGGCGTCGAAATCTACTGTCCTGTTCCCGGCCACATCGGCAAAACCATTTACGAGACATCGGGACGCTTCCCTTCCGTCATAGCCATGGCCGAAGAAATGATGAAAGGCAGGCAGGGCGTCACAACTTATTCCTATGATCACGTGCGCGAGCATGAAACGGGCGAAGTCATAAAGAAGCATGCCGTCTACGCGCCCATTAACATCGGCGACACGCTCTGGTCAATCGTCGTGGCCACCTCCGAAGAGGAAGTCCTGGCCAATATGGCGGGATTCCGCAACCGCTGGCTTGCCATCATCGCGCTCCTGATCCTTGCCCTTTTCCTCTTTTTCTTCATTCTCTCGCGAACGTGGGCGGTCATCCGGGAGCAGGAGCGGCGGAAGAAAGCGGAAGAGGCATTGAGGACAAGAGAGGACACGTACCGGCTTATCAGCGAAAACATTCCGGTCGTGGTCTACTCCGCGCTTCCCGACAAGAATTCGACAAAGACGTTCCTCTCAGGAAACACGGAGCAGCTGACCGGCTACGCGGCGGATGAATTCCTCCGCGACCCCGATCTGTGGACAAGCATCATCCATCCTGACGACCGGGAAACCGTCTGGAATAAAGCCAAGGATGACCGGAGCAGGACCGACATTCTCAATCTCGAGTATCGCGTGATTACAAAAGACGGCGGAATCAAATGGATCAAGGACAAGTCCACGCCCGTGTTCGACGTTTCCGGGATACTCGTCCGGATCGACGGAATCATGGAGGACATAACGGACCGCAAACAGGCGGAGGAGGCGCTCCGTGAATCCTTCCAGCGCGTTGAGGATATCATCGATTTTCTGCCCGACGCGGTCCTGGTTATAGATAAGGATGGAAAAGTGATCGCCTGGAACAGGGCGATTGAGGAAATGACAGGGGTCAAAGCCGAAGACATGCTCGGAAAGGGCGATTTCGAATATTCCCTTCCCTCTTACGGCGAGCGGCGGCCGATCCTTATCGATCTGGCCCTTCTCCCGCGAAAGGAAATCGAGGAGAAATACGTTGACGTGCAGAGGCAGGGCCCTATCCTTGTCGGAGAGGCTTATATTCCATCGATGCGCGGCAGCGAGGCATACCTGCACGGAACGGCCAGCACGCTCCACGACCTCAGGGGCAACATCGTCGGGGCGATCGAGGTCATCCGGGATATAACTTCCCGGAGACACGCCGAAGAACTCTATAAAACGCTCGCCAACCGTTCGCAGGTGGGTGTTTACATCGTCCAGGAAGGCAGGATCGTCGTCACCAATCCCCACATCCCGAAATATTCGGGTTATACGGAGGAGGAACTGATCGGGTCCAGGATCCTGGACTACGTCCACCCCGAGGACCGCAAAATGGTCCGGAACACGGCCTTGGGAATGCTGAAGGGGGATTTCTCCTCGCCGTACGAATACCGGATGATAGACAAGGAAGGCAGGACAAGGTGGCTGATGGAAACCGTCATTGGGATCCATTACAACCGCCTGCCCGCGATCCTCGGCAATACGATGGACATCACGGAGCTGAAGCACTCCGAGGAGGAAAAAGAGAGGCTGCGGGCGCAGCTGCTTCAGGCCCAGAAAATGGAAGCCATCGGGACGCTCGCCGGCGGCATCGCCCACGACTTCAACAATATCCTGATGAGCATCCAGGGGCACGCATCGCTGATGCTCTTTGAACTCGAACCCGGACATCCCTATTACGAAAGGCTGAACAGCATCGAAGAGCTCGTGAAAAGCGGCGCGGATCTCACCAGGCAGATGCTCGGCTTTGCCCGCGGCGGGAGGTATGAGGTCAGGCCCTCGAATCTGAACGACATCATCATCAAAACGGCGGGCATGTTCGGAAGGACGAAGAAGGAAATTTCCATTCACCTTAAACCCGAAGAAAAACTGCAGGCGGTGGAAGCCGACCGGGGCCAGATCGAGCAGGTCCTGATGAACATTTACGTCAACGCCTGGCAGGCAATGCCGGAGGGGGGAGACCTCTTTATCGAAACAAGGAACGTCAGGCTGGAACAGGATTACGCGAATCCGCTCGGGATCAGGCCCGGCGATTACGTCAAAATTTCGGTCACGGATACCGGGATCGGAATGGACGAAAAAGTGAGGCAGAGGATTTTCGAGCCCTTCTTCACGACCAAGGAAATGGGGAGGGGTACAGGCCTGGGTCTGGCGACGGTTTACGGGATCGTCAGGGGCCACAAGGGCATGATCACCGTTTACAGCGAAAAGGGGAAAGGCACGACGTTCAACATCTATCTCCCGGCATCGGAAAATCCCGTCGAACTGGACGCAGACTCGTATGAGGCCCTCGCCCGGGGAAATGAAACCATCCTGATCATAGACGACGAAGAAAACATTCTTCAGGTGAACCGGGAGCTCCTGGAGATACTGGGCTACAAAGTGCTCACGGCCCAGAACGGACCGGAGGCGCTGGAGATATTCGAGGCGCATAAAGACGAGATTGCGCTGGTGGTGCTGGACATGATCATGCCCGAAATGAGCGGGAGAGAAGTATTCCGGGTGCTCAGGAATATAAAGCCGGGCGCCAGCGTGATCCTCTCCAGCGGGTACAGCATAACAGGCGAAGCGCAATCCATTCTGGACGAGGGGTGCAGGGCCTTCATTCAGAAACCTTTTACGCTGGCGGAGGTCTCGAAAAAGATCCGGGAAGTTCTGGATGAAAAATGACAACCGGAAAAGTTTCCGGATTTGTCATTTCAAGGAGCGGAGCGACGAGAAATCTTTCTTTACTGAAATGGAACCCGGGACTGGCGCAGCTTTGCGCCGCACGAACCGCAATAGATCGCCGGCCGCTCCAGGACGGGCGCGCCGCAATGAGGACAGCGCTCCATCAATTCTGAATTGCAGTATCCGCACCTCTTCGCGTTCCAGTCCTCCGTCATAAAGGAACACTCGGGGCAGTAGAGGTAATGTTTCTTAATCCTACCGCATCCTTCGGATTTCATTTGTATGTTCCGGTTATTGGCTCCGGTTCAAATCCCAAATCCTAAATCCTGAAGAAATTCAAATTTCAAAATTCAAATCTCAATCAGAGCATCCGTCCCTTTTGAATTTAAAACATTTGGATTTTGAATTTGTTTAGTGCTTAGTGCTTCGGATTTAGTATTTCTTCCCTATAGTGAATTCAGCTTCAAAGCTTCTGTTATCAGAGGTCGTTGAAGTCCTTCCGGATGCGCACATTGTTGCGCCAGGGATTTAAATAAAACCGGCAGCCCTGACCTGTCTGAAGCTCCGTGCGGTAGAAATCGCTTAATTTCTCCTGCGGAGACATTATCTTACAGACATACCTCACGCCGTTCCACTCCAGCTCCGGACAGACCACCCCTTTGAATTCCGGATGGCGAACTGCGCCGAACGTGCAGATTCTCTCGAAACAGCAGTAACCGCAGCCCACGCACGGCACTCTTTCTCTCGGCTCACGCAACATAATTAAGAAATATACCTTTTTGACTATCTCGTGTCCATCTTTATGAAAAACGAAGTTGAGAGGTTGAGAAGATAGGAAAGCTGCTTCTGAGAGATTTCCAAATGTCATTTCGAGGAGCGGAGCGACGAGAAATCTTGCTTGAAGGAAGGCGCCTGTCGAGATGGAAAGATATCTCGCGCAGTTTACCCTGAGCCCCTCGACAGATTTGCCGAAGGGCGCTCGATATGACATAAAAGCGGCCCCTCAGCTTCTCACCCTCTCAGCCTCTTGGCCGTCAGCCGGCCTATCCTCGCAACTTCTCAACTTCGCATTTTCGCAGTAAAGGGCCAGCCGCCTGAATGCGGCTTTTTTTCTGAAATTCCAATTTTGCCGGCGTTGATGCTTTCCCGCAGGAACTCAATCGATCCGTCATAGCTGTCGCGGTCCACCGGATAGGGGTGTCCGTCCTTTCCGCCGTGTGCATAGCTGAACCTCGCCGGGTCCCGGAAATTAACTGATCCGATTCCCAGCCAGTGATATCTCCTGGCATAGCGCGTTTGTTCGTTCATTCCCTGCTGGACGACCGCCCAGCGCCTGTCCCTGTCGTAGAAAAACACATGGTGATAGAGCTGGAACCCGTCCTGGACCGCAGCACTGTCCACCTTCGCCGACAACCGGCTTGCCTGCACCAGAATTTCCGGGGACGTCCTGATGCAGTCGCCGGAGCGGGTGATTTCCTCCGGAGTCTTCCTCGATACTTTACCCTTTCCGCCTGCCGCGAAAAAGCCGATTTCATGCTCCATTCCGCGAATGCCTTCCTTTATGGCCCCGCAGACGGTTGTTGTACTTTTTTTGTCTTGAAAATGCACCCCTATTCCGTTAGAAGTCTACGGGGAAAGCTTCATGAAAAATCTACTGATTACCGTCCTCACCATCGCAGTCTTCCTTTCATTTCCGCTGAAGGAATTGAACGGCTCGCAGGCGGAGTCCGGCTTTGACCCCGGCCGTCTTGAGCTGGGAAATTCGCGCCAGGTACTCGTTGTGCTGGCGCAGGAGAGGGGAATGTCCCGGGCGGAAGCTTATGCATGGGAAATTAATGCCGGCGGAAAATGGGAGAGCTCATTCGGTCCCTTGAAGGCCGTCATCGGCAGGAAAGGACTCGCCCCGGCCGGAGATAAAAGGGAAGGAGACGGAAGGACGCCTTCCGGCATTTTCCCCCTGGGCTTCGCCTTCGGGTACGCGCCGTCCGCCCCGACGCGGCTGCCATATCGACGGGCCGAAAGCGACAGCATCTGGGTGGACGATGCTTCCTCCCCTGATTACAACCGCTGGACGACCAGAGGAGCTACGCGGGCTTCCTCTTTTGAATTCATGAAGAGAAAAGACGGGCAATACCGGTTCGGGGTTGTCATCGAATACAACATGAATCCGGTTATCAGCGGCAGGGGGAGCGCCATTTTTCTCCACGTCTGGCGGGGTCCGGACAAGCCGACGGCGGGATGCGTTGCGCTTTCCGAGCCGGACGTCCTGAAAATCCTCGGCTGGCTGGATCCGGCCCTTAATCCCGTGGTCTTCCTCCGGGCAAGCTGCCGATGAAGCTCATCTGCTGCTTCGGGATATGATTCAAAGCTTGAGACTACAGATGCCAATTACATGGTGAAAAGGAGAAGCGATGAGACGATACGGAATGATCCTGGTGATTGTCGCGGTTGTGTTCGTCTGTCCCGTTTACGGCGCCTCACAGGAAAAAATCCCGCCCGGTTTTGTTGACGTGCAGAAAATAATCCCCTCCGCCTGTTTTGATATACGCTATTGCGGCAACTATAACTTTATAGGCGAAAAAATAGACGGATATGATGCGCCAAAGTGCTATCTGACGCAAGAGGCGGCGGCGGCGCTGGCAGAAGTGCAGGAAGAGCTGAAACCGTTCGCCCTTTCGCTCAAGATCTTCGACTGCTACCGTCCCCAGCGGGCCGTGGATCACTTCGTCAGATGGGCCGCCGATCTGAAGGACGTCCGCAGGAAAACGGAATTTTATCCGGCGGTGGATAAGATAAATCTCTTCAGAGACAGCTTCATAGCGGAGCGCTCGGGACACAGCCGCGGCAGCACCCTCGATCTCACGATCGTCCCCCTCCCCTGTCCCCGGAAAGAGGCGGATGATTCATGGACAAAACATGAAGAATGCAGTCCCGACCCGGAGAAGAGATCGCCCGACGGAGGACTCGACATGGGAACGGGATTCGACTGTTTCGGCCGGCCGTCCCATACCCTGAACACAGGACTTTCAGACCAGCAGCGCGCCAACCGGGCCCTGATCCGGCGGCTTATGGAAAAGCACGGGTTCAGAAATCTGGAGGAGGAATGGTGGCACTACACGCTGGTGAAGGAACCGTACCCGGACACCTATTTTAATTTTCCGGTACGCTGACAATGGAAGGCGAGAGGTTGAGATATTGAGAGGTTGAGAAGGTGAGAAAAAGAACAGGGCTTTGAGGGAATTGCTCCCCTGCTCTCACCATCTCACATTCTCACCCTCTCACCTTCATTTATTTCTCAGGGGAACGGCATGCCGGAAGAAAAAAAAATCAAGGTATTCCTCAAATCATACCGCTTCTCCGTCATCCTGCTCGTCTCCATTATTGCCGGAGCCGCGGCCGGCTATACGCTGGGACCGGATGCGGCCGGGCTGAAGCCGCTTGGGGATATCTTCCTCAATCTGCTTTTTGTGACCGTTGTTCCACTCGTCTTTTTCTCCATTTCATCAGCGATAGCGGGAATGCCCGACGTCCGGAGGCTCGGACACATCATGCTCTGCATGATTGTTATTTTCGTACTGACGGGGATCGTCGCATCCGTCATTATGATTATTGCGGTTCAACTTTATCCTCCCGCGTCCGGAGTCAAGCTTGCCCTCGGGGCGGGAGAAACTCTCCAGCAGTTCCGGACAGGCGATCAGATCGTAAAGGCTTTCACGGTCCCGGATTTCTCCGACCTGATGTCGAAAAAGAACATGCTCGCCCTGATCGTCTTTTCCATGCTGGTGGGGTTGGCCGCCTCTCTATCCCGCAAAAAGGCCGGGGTGTTTTCCGATTTCCTGTCCTCGGGAAATGAAGTGATGCTCAAAGTCGTCTCCCTGGTCATGTATTACGCCCCTGTCGGACTCTTTGCATATTTCGCCTATCTGGTCGGGGTTTTCGGTCCGGAACTGGTAGGATCCTACATGCGGGCGATGGTGCTCTATTATCCTGTCTGCATCGCCTATTTTTTCCTTGCTTTCACTGTCTACGTTTTTCTGGCCGGAGGAGGAACGGCGGTCCGGCGCTTCTGGGTCAACATCATCCCCCCTTCCCTCACGGCGGCCGCTACCGGCAGCAGCCTCGCTACGATTCCCTCCAATCTCGAGGCGGCCAACCGTTCTGGCATCCCCAGGGAAATCAGCGAGATAGTGATCCCAATCGGCGCGACAATCCACATGGAGGGTTCCTGCCTCGCCGCCATTCTGAAAATAGCCTTTCTCTTCGGCATCTACCAGATAGATTTTTCGGGAACGGGAACTATTTTGACGGCGCTTGCCATCGCCGTATTGAGCGGAGTCGTAATGGGTGGAATCCCCGGCGGCGGCTACGTGGGTGAGATGCTGATAATTTCGCTGTACGGATTTCCCCTCGAGGCATTCCCGATTATCTCCATGATCGGGAACCTTGTCGACCCCCCGGCTACGACGGTTAACGCAATCGGCGACAACGTCTCCAGCATGATGATCGCCAGGATACTGGGCGGGAAAAACTGGATGGAAAACCCGCGGCTCGACAGTACGGAATAGCGGAAAAAAGTTCCTGTTTTTCCGGATTTCCGGATAATGCACAAAATCCCCATCCTTCCATCTGTCTGAATTACTACTACTATTATTTTCTTCGGCCTGGCACGACCGGTGCAGGGGATTGTCTTGCACTGAAACCAGGAGGTTTTTCCGATGAGAAAAAGTCGCATGGATGCGGTCAAGAAATTCAACAGCCTCGCTGAAATCAGCGACCGCAGGGAATTCGAGAGATACGATATCCAGGTCCCCGCAAGGATTGAGACGGTCCTCTTCGGCGAGACCCAGAGCTTTTTCCTAACCACCTCGAACGTTTCCGCCCGGGGTGCGTATTTAGCGACAAACCGTCCCCTCCCGGAAGAAACGGAGCTGCGAATCGATTTTGTACTGCACTTCGAGAAGAACGGCAACGGCCTCACGGAAAAGGACATTTTGATTTCGGTGAGCGCCGTAGTTACCCGGACCGACGGCGAAGGAATGGCGGTCTCTTTCCGGGAAGACTACAAAATAACTTACCTTCACGATACCGGCGAACAGGGGCGAACTCTCGTCCACTGACCTACATCCATTTGCTGATCCCACTCTAAGGAAAAACGAACCGAATTATCCCCAATTAAACGTATAGAACTGTTTTCCCGCCTGTTATAAAAAGCGCCAAGCAGTCATTTTTCAGGAACGCGCATAGCGCGCCGTTTAAAACGACCCCTGCCCGCCGCCCTGTTCGAAATTGGCGTCCCGGATCAGGTTCGATGTTTTTAAACGGCCGACGGCAGGATTTCTTCCCGGCAGGAAAGAAATATAGTATGAAAGGTGGGACTATATGGAGGAATTCTTCACTGCGGAAAAAAAGGATATGATAAGGAAACTAATGTTACCGAACGGGAAAGCCAGGGAGCTTGCGCTTTCGGTTGAGCTCGACCCCGCAAGATACGAATGGAGAGAAGTGAACTGCATGAACTTCCTTTACGACCGGCGGGAAGATATCCATATCCCGGAGGAGGTTTATTTCGATCTTCTCGCGGATGCGCTGGTAAAGGCAACTTCCGAATAGATGTACCGGCCCGAACATGAAGGAAAAAAACTACTACATGATCCTCGATATAGGTCCGGATGAGGACGACAGGGGGATACGAAACGCATACCGCAGATTGGCTAAAATGTATCACCCGGACCTCGGTGGCGAGGAAAGCCGCGCAAGATTCGAGGATATAAAAGAAGCTTACGAAACCCTTTCCGACCGGGACAGGAGACGAGCTTACGACCGGCGGACGAGACGCGCCGGGATCGGAACAGGGGTCACATGGGCCAGGCCCCGCGTCCGGCCCGAGCCTCTGCTGCGGCCGGCCGCTGCCGCGCCGGCGGGAAGGAAGAATATTCTCTTCAAGGAGATCCTCAGTGACCTGCTCTATTCCTGCCGGGCCGGCGAGTTCGACGTGGAAATAGCCGTTACCCCTGAAGAAGCCGCGGCGGGAAGCGTATGGAACCTGCAGGTTCCCGCGGGACCGGAACCCTGCCCGATCTGCGGAAGCAGCCCTTTCCCGTGCGGTTACTGCAGGGTCGCTTACGGGAGATTCACCACGGTGCGCGTTGCGCTCCCCCCCGGCCTGACCCGGGATTCGATTTTTCGGCTGTCCCTGGGAAAGCGCGCCGTGAGGAGGCCCGTAAGGGTGTATGTGAGAATCCTGGATTAGGGATTTTCGAAAATGCTCTTCTGCGCAATCTGGGACTTGACCAGGTCAACGTTGATCCGGATCGCCGTACGGAAATGGTTTTCGGGAAAGTTGCTCCTTAGGATCTCCATCACCTGTTCCGAAAGGCTCGTCCTGCGGTCAAACTTGCATGCCAGGACGCCCTTTATCCTGAGCCCGGCGTTAACCTCCGACCGGATACGGTCTATCTCCTCCAGGAGTTGCTTCAATCCCAGAATTGAAAAAAACCCCGCATCGACCGGGATGGGTCGAGGGTCCGAGTGATCTTATAAGTTCACTCGAAACCTTGACCCCTCGAACCCTCTTTTATTTTTTACTGACTTTTACGAAAAGCACGAACGAGGCAAAAGCGGAGACCGCATACGCGGCAAAGGCCCCGCCGTAGCTTCCGGCAGTGTCCCTGATGAAACCGCCGACCCAGTGGGCCGCCATTGCCCCTCCCCCGTACAGAAGCGTCCATGCGCCGATCACGGTCCCTATCCGCTCCCGGTGAAAATAGTCGCCGGCACAGGCTCCGTAAAGGGGAAACGTTACCCCGTAAGAAGCGGCCAGGACGCCGATAAAGAAAAACAGGAACGCTTCTCCGCGGCCGTAAAAGAGAATCCCTGCAATTGCCGCTGCAACAACGAAGTTTGATCCGAGAACGGTTTTCTTCCGTCCCAGGCGATCGGAAAGCGGCAGGATCGTGAGTACTCCCAGGACCTGGCTGATCCCGTGGACCGTCGCCAGCCTGCTCGCCTTGTCCAGGGACCAACCCAGTTCAAAACGGGCGTAATCCACCATGAAGGTGGTTATCCCGTACAGGCTGAAAGTAATCAGGAAATAGGATACGCCGATGATCCAGAACAGAGGCGATCTGAAAATCCCGGATAAGCTGAACGTCTTCGCCGAAAAGGCCTGCTCCGGGTCAGACTCTTCTCCCCAGGGGCGCCTGCCGGTTTCCGCCGGATCGCTCCGAAGAATCAGTCCATTTAAAATTATCATGCCCAAAGCAGCGGAGCCGAGGGCGTACCAGGAATACCTCCAGTTCGCGTTTTCGACGATCCAGGGGAAAACGGCGCCCATCATGGCAAAGCCGAGGCCATAGCCTGCCGAAAGGATGCCCAGCGCGAGCCCCCTCCGCCGCGGCGAAAACCACCTCTGGATAAGCGTCAGGGCGGGAGTCCAGATGCCGGACGCCCCCAGTCCCGCGAGGGCGTAGAACAGGCAGGCGGCCCCGAAGTCATGGACCGTCCCCATGAGAAGAGTCCCCGCCCCGAGCAGCGCCGCGCAAGACGTAATAACCCATCTCGCTCCAAAGCGGTCCGTAATGTATCCCGCAAAAGGAGTCGCCGCGACATAAACCAGCAGATAGGAATTGTAAATCGTAGCTGCGGCGGACCGGCTGAACCCGATTTCCCGGATCATTTCCGGAAGGGACAGTCCGTATCCCAAGCGGATCGAGAAATTGATGAAAATATCCAGAAAACAAATGATCAGGATGATCCAGGCGGGGTGAAATCTTAATGAATCCATAGGTGAATCCGATAAGGCGAAAGATTGCACCCCTTTTATCAGATTCAACCCGACGTTTCCATCATCTTTGGTCCTGAGAGCTTTTCGAGAGCAACTATGGACTCCGGACTCTGAACTCGGAACTCGGAACTCGGAATTTCATAGGATCGGCATGACCAGCATATATTTGCGTGCTCCTTCCTCATCCTGTTCGATATGAAAAAATCCCCCCAGGCGCAGAACGCGCCCTCGCAGTTCGCGGCAGGCCGAATCAAATGTATCTTCATAGTTTAATTTTCTGAATGCGCCGGATGTCAGATCCCGCACCGTAACCATGGCGTATTTGCTGTCGCCCTTCAATGATATTTCCAGCATCGCGGAACCGGTTTGCACAGCCCCCAGAGCAATTGCGCGGACCATCTGATACAATATGATCTTCAGCGAGACGTTACTGATGCGGGGACAACCGCAATCCTGAATTCCGACCTTTGCGCCGCTTCGCGCCCCTATCCGGGAGGAAAGCCGCGACAGGGCTTCAAACAGGCCCTTCTCGAAAAGGACGGAAGGAATCCACCCGTTGACGGAGGGCTGGGAGCGCCTGAAGACCCTGTCGCATCCTTTGAGCAGTTCGTCTAAAAACTTTCTTCCCGCGGGGGGGGATGTCCGGGAAAGTTCCCCCGCCTTTCCGGACTGGGAAAAGACCGCCTTAAGAGTACTCAGGACTCGCTCCGCTACTCTGCTTTTCTCCCTTTCGCCTGACAGGGAAAATTCACTGTCCATTGAATGCATCCTCTCCCGGAAAAAAATATTTTCTTCCTGTAATCCCTTCATAATCTGGAACATAAAACTCCCCCGGGGCATACAGCCTGCGGCAAGTGTCCGGCTTGAATCGCCCCTCTTTTTTCTCCGGGGAATTATACCGGGTTAAATACAGAGCACTATCCTGAAGAACCCGATTAAGCCGTTCGCGGGGGCTGAAAAAATACTAAGGGATGGGATGAGGAACGGCGGGAATAGCGGAAAATGCGCGAACCGTAAAAACCAGGTTAAATCTGTTAATTGTTAAGCTGATTAAGACAGCGACAAACCTCTCCGGCAAAAACCGAATTGCCGGACCCTTTTCCCGCCTTTCCCGCGTTTCGCGCATTTCCCGCCCTTACTATTAAATCCGTGCAGGAGGGGTACAACTTTGATATGATTTCCCGGAGAAGGAGAAATTATGCGCCTTAAATATTTTTTTGGACTGGTTTTTGCCGCGTGTTTTTTCCTGGCCGGTTGTTCGGACCAGAAAGGCCAGGAAGGACCGAATCTGCTGAAAGAGTTGAAATATTCGCTGGGCCTTGCCGACCGCAAGCATGAGGGCATGGCGGCCGTCCTCAAAGGACATAACATGACGGTCTGGTCCGTCCGTTACAGTCCGGACGGAAAGATGCTCGCCTCCGGGAGCATGGATGACACAATCATTCTCTGGGACACGGCCCGAAACGGGATAACCAGGATCCTGAAGGGCCATACAGCCCCGGTAATCGCAGTTGATTTTCACCCTGCCGGCAGCATGATCGCATCGGGAAGCAAAGACAAATCCGTCATCCTCTGGGATGTGCGGAGCGGGCGCCCGCTTTCGACCATGAAAGGGCATACCGGCAACGTCTGGACGGTTGCTTTCGACCCGGGCGGGACTCTTCTCGCCTCAGCGGGCAATGACGGCCGGATAATAATATGGGATGTGGCGAACAGCAACCAGGTCGTGTCGTTTCCGGCGCATACCGGGTCCGTGAACATGATCAGGTTTTCTCCGCAGGAGAAAATACTGGCATCAGCGGGCGATGATGGAAATGTAATCTTGTGGAATATAAAAACCGGCAAGGCGCTGAAGACCATGAAAGATCACGAAAGCTGGGTCAAGTCCGTGGGCTTCAGCCCGGACGGGAAAATCCTGGCGTCCGGCGGCATGGACCAGCTGATTATTCTCTGGGAAGTGAAGAGCGGGAAGAAGATCCGCACATTGACGGGACATCGCAGCGGAATTTTTTCCATAGCTTTTCATCCGGACGGCAGGAGCTTTTTTTCGGCCAGCCCCGATCAGGTCATAATTGAATGGGACGTCCGGACCGGAGAGAAGAAAAGGGAATGGTACAACCCGTACGGCTATATTCTCGGGATAGACGTCAGCCCGGATGGGACCATGATTGCGGCCGCAACCGAGAATAAGGCCGTAGTCCTGTTCGGGGACAAAAAATGAAATGGAGGGATACCCGGACAGAAAAGTGGAAAAAGACCGGGAAAACATATACTCCACATTTTCTCAAGTCGACCTGCATCGGCGGGTGGCGGGGATCGTCCGCGAGCACTCCACCAACCGGAGGGATATTCGGGAAGTCGCCCTGGAAGGCATTGATCTGAGCCGCTGCCGGGAAGTTCTGGACATCGGGTGCGGCTTCGGCTTTTTCACGGAGGCGCTGGCGGGCAGGGTTCATCCGGAAGCCGTTGTCACAGGACTGGACATGATCGGGGGTTATGAACCCATGTTTCTGGAATCCTGCCGGAAAGCCGGCTTCCGGGGACGCTTCCTCTCTTCAGACACGGCTGTCATCCCGGAACTGGGACGGAAGGTTTTCGATCTCGCCCTCTGCAGTTACGCCCTGTATTTCTTTCCCGAGGCCATACCGGATGTAGCAGTATCCCTTCGGGCGAACGGCTGTTTTATCGCTATAACGCACAGCACGGACAATATGAGAGAGCTTGTCCAGGCGGTAAAAGACGCCCTGGAAGTTTTGCGGGGACGCAGGCCGGAACGCCTGCCGATAGAGGACATCACAGAACGCTTTTCATCGGAAAACGGCGCAGCTGTGCTCGCCCGCTCGTTTTCCGGCATTCGTTCAGTTGATTACCCGAACAAGTTCGTTTTCCGTCCGGATGAGTTTTATCTGCTGAAAGACTACTTCCGGTTCAAGGGATCCCTGTACGTCTCCGGGGGGGAGCCGCTGGAAAAAATAATGGAACTCCTCCCGGGCCGCATCAGTCCCGGCAGCGACGGCGGGATTTCCATATCGAAGGACGACCGGATTTTTATTTGTTACGAGCCGAGACACGGGGATTAGATGCGGAGCAGAAAGAGGATCTTCTGTCCCTACTGCGGAAGCGGAATCATCGGCCGGATGGAAGAATGTATTCTGCGCGACTTCTGCCCGCATTGCGAAACCTTCTTTTACGACAATCCCCTTCCGGTGGTTTCGGCAATAGTGGTCCGCGACAGGAATGTCCTTCTCGTGAAGAGGGGAAACAAGCCGTACCGGGGGATGTGGTGCCTGCCGTCCGGCTTTGCGGAAACCGGCGAGAGCATAGAGGATGCCGCTCTCCGCGAACTGGAAGAGGAGTCGGGCATTCGGGGCAGAATCGCGGGGCTCATCGACGTTGATTCGTGCACGAACTTTTTTTACGGGGACCTTCTTTTCGTATCCTATGAGGTTGAGCCCTCCGGAGGGTCCCTGCGGGCGGGCAGCGACACTGTCTCCGCAAAGTATTTTCCCCTGGAAAAGACCCCCCGCCTTGCTTTTCCATCCAATGAAAGGGCCATAAAGGCTTTCGTGCGCGGGAAATCCGATTCCTGGGCAATCGTCGATTCTTTTTCGCGGTCGCTGGGCGGAAAGCAAAGCAGAGACAAGAATCTGCTTTCAGACCGGATCGTGGAGATGATCGAGAAAAATGCCAGCCGTATCGTGCTGCTCTGGATGCAGGACGTCCTCGCCTCCAGATCTACGGAAGGATACAGGAGGATAGACCGCGACTGGATCTGGAAAGGAGTTCACCGCATCATCTCCCAGTTTGGAAAATGGCTGGGCGGTTTTTACAGCGATAAGGACGTCCGGGGGTTCTATCTTAAGCTGGGCTCGGGCAGCAGGAGAGAGGGTCTGATCCTGAGCGAGGTTCTCAGCGCCCTGAGCCTGCTGAGAAAGCACATCTGGGAATTTTCACTGTCCCAGGGCGTCTGGACCAGTACGCTCGATATCTATACGGCTCTCGAACTCGACAGAAGAATAGTCGTTTTCTTCGATAAGGCGGCTTTTTACGCGAGCCGCGGTTACGAGAGCGGGGGCTGAAACGGACGTCAAAGGAAGGATAATGGGCGAGATAAACAGAATTTCAAATTTTCCGGAAGCGCGCGCCAGGCTTGTCAGGAGCTATTACAGGATTATCGAAAGCGGGATCAGTCCTCTCCTGTTCCTCGGCATAACGCCAAACGCGGTTTCCGCTTTTTCCCTTCTGCTCTCCGCCTTCTCGGCTATTCTGTACAGCGAGGGACGGTTCTTTTTCGGAGGCGTGTTCCTGGCCCTCACCGGATTTCTAGATACCCTGGACGGGACGATCGCCAGGTTAACCGGCAAAACCACCCGCTTCGGCGCGCTGCTCGATTCAACTCTGGACCGCTATGCGGAATTTTTCATCTTTTTCGGCCTGCTCATCTATTTCCGGAACACACCGGTCTTTTTCTTCGCCCTCTTCGCCCTGATGGGCTCGATGATGGTCAGTTACGTGAAGGCGCGCGGGCAGTCCCTCGGAAAGACGAGGTCCGTCGGGCTGATGCAGCGACCGGAGAGATTCTTTCTTCTTATCGCCGGTTCCGTCCTGAACGCTCCGCTCGGCTTTGCCTTCCCGCAATACCCGGATATTGCGATGACAGCCACACTCGCGGTTCTCGCCGTCCTTTCGAACATTACCGCCCTTCGGCGATTATACGAGTGTAAGAAGGATTTAGAGTCATCAGACGGCTGAAAAATCAACTATCATGTTAACATAAAAAACAACTCCGCCGGAATAACAAAGCAATTGCCCGGGTATTCAGCCGGACTCTCATGGTTTAAAACAACCTGATTCAAAATTGAAATACAAATCCGATCCAGAGTCGACCAGCCATTTTCGTGCGAGAGTTGTTTTTCCGACCTGACGAGGGCCGATCAGAAAGATCATTTTCCCCCCGGTGAGTTCCGGGTCGAAAATATATTTGGCTGCAAGCCGTTCCATGTTTCGACTTATTTTCATATATGTAAAATAATCAACTTTTTTTTCACATATGTGAAATTTAGTATCTTGAACGCTACTATGCGCAGGTTGTTCAAAAGCCTGTCCCGGACCTGATCCGGGATGCCCGGATGCTAAGGCGCGCTGATTGAGTTTCAAGTCTCAGGTTTGCAGGATTATATCGCAGGAGGCCCGGGATTAAGGATGATTGTCATGCTTCGACGAGCTCGGCATGACAAAATATATTTGCTTCAGCTATTTTGAAAAGTTCAGAAAAGTCCGTTCTGGTTATGATGCGTTCTACTGCGCAACTCTGAACCCTGAACCGAACTCGGGACTCGGGACTTGAATTTATGCTTTTTTCCACTCCACCGCCGCGTTCAGCAAGCCGCCTTCCTCGACGACCAGGCTCGAGCAGCGTACCTTGCCCTTCACTTCGGCGGTTTTCAGCAGAGTAAGACTGCCCGCAACGATTTCTCCATCGAACTCGCCGGCAACCGTGAAAGCATCGATATCTACCTCTCCGGTGATGCGGCTGCCTTCCCGCGTCACAACCGTTTCGCCGTGAAGAATCCCCTTGATGCTTCCGGCTACGATGAGATAACCGTTAAACTCGAAACGCCCCTCCAGCAGACATTCCCTGTTGATTACTGAGACATTGTCGCGGCTGACCTTCAAAATAGGACCTCCATAAAGAACCCGGACGGGCTCACGCCCGGTTCACTGCCGGCCGTGTGATCTCAGATCGATGCTCTGTTCCAGGAGCGGAAAACCCTGAACCGAATACAGGAAGATCGTGGCCGTCCTGAAAACGGCAGGATTGATTTTTCGAATAACTCCGCTGACCATCTTCAACCGGCTGATGGAAAATCGCTCTCCGGTGCGGAAATCCGCAGGCTTTCCTTCCTTCACCGCACCTCTCGGATATATCGCCTCCTGTCCCGGGGCGGTCCCTTCCGGCTTTAAAATCACGAAAAGATATCCGGACGCCCTGCTCGTCTTCAGTTCCGCGACCCGCATGTAAAACTGGAAGTGAAAGGAATTTTCGTCATGCCGGGATTTGAACTCGTCTATGGAAACCGCGAAAGGACGGGCTATATTCGATTCACTCACCTCACCGGCGGTTTTTGGTGCGATGGTGATTATCCGGTTCTCCAGGAGCTGGATTTTCTCCTTCAGCCGCTCATTTTCAGTCCGAAGGCTTTCCGTTATTTTATCTCTCTCTTTCCAGTCCCGAGGCATCGTGCTTTTCCCGGAACGGTCCAACAGATCGTAAACGTAAAGCGCGGACAGGGTAACAACAATGAACGCGACGGAGATCGCGACCGAGGCGATCAGCCTTGTCAGCTGGAAGGAAATCGTGCCCCAGCGCGTTCCGATGACGATTACCGTCCAGTCCCTGCCTTCGCCCGTCAACATCGGCCTGCCTTCACCCCATAAGTTCCCGGTGGATTTTCCAGGAATCTTTTATCTTCCTCAGCTCGAGTTTCTTCGTGCCCGTGCTCTTCAATCCGCCCTGCGCTGAATACTTCTGCCTGAAAGTGACCGTGGCCTGCTGCGGACCGGCCGAAATCCTGACATTCGTTATGCGCACACTGATTCGCTTGTAGCGGCGCGCGAGATCGGTTTTATAAGCCACCCAGGCGTCCAGGTTCATTCCCCTGGAACGGAAATCGGGAGAATAACACGCCCGGTACTCCTTCATGTCTCCCGTCTGCCAGCTCTGCACCCATTTATCCAGAACTTTGCGAATGGCGGCATCGCCGGAGGCTTCCGGTTCGCGGGCCGCTGCGGCCTGTCCCTCATCTTTGGTCTCTTTCTGCTCCCTGACGGCTTTGGCCGCGATCATCTGCGGCGGGAGATCCTCAACTATATACCAGCGATCGGCGTTGCGTTCCAGGAAAAGCTTCACATACGAGCCCTGGAAAGTGCTGTCGTTCCGGAATGAAAATACCTTGTCGAACAGTATCAGCGCACGGCCGTCCAGTTTCAGAATCGATATGTCGCGAGGGCTCATAACGAAGTGGGGGGCGAGGGATCTCAGGTTTGACGAACGCTGGACCATGGCCCTGCGCTCCTTCCGGTCGCGGGAATCGGGCATGTACAGTGACTCGATCAACTGCATATCGCCCTCGTTCAACCCCCTGTCCCATGCGAAGAGCACGCGCTCGAGCTCTTCGCGGTCCGGCGACTTCTGTCCCGGAGACGTCCAATGGACAGATTCCTGGATTATTACGGGAGTCTTCCAGAGACAGATATACCCGGCCAGCCTCTCAATGTCCCTGTTGCGCAGGACTACGCAGCCGTTCGACTGGAAGGGCTGGAGGGGCTTGTTTGTCCCGTGGATCCAGATATTGCTGCCGTTCCGCCCCGCCCGGCGGTCGTGAAGGTTGGGGAAATCGAGGTGGAAGGCCATGCTCCCGTAGACGGACGAAAGCTCCCGGTCCTGGAAGAACCTGGTTGCGAAAAAAATGCCGTTGGGCGTTTTGGCGTCCCCCGATTCCTGCTTTGCGCCTGTTTTTTTCCCGGTGGAACAGGGGGCCTCGAAGACCCGGACTATATTTCCGCCGTTATTCCTCTGGAAAACGTAGAGTTTCTGGGCCTGCTTATCCACTACCACCACGGTGCCCGTAGACAGGTACACGATGGAATCCGGAACCGCGGTCGAGGTGAAAAAAGAACAGGCCGGAGGGGGAGACAGGAACAGGAGGAGGAGCAATATAACCGGGAAAATTCCCCGCTTCAAATTATCCATGCTCATCTCAATCAGAATAACACTCCTTGTGATTCCGGTTATGTAGCCTCACTCTCCTCACAAGACGGTAACTGATTTAACAGAAAGTCACCGGCCGTTCAAGCTTTAAGTTATCAGGAGCGGACGCTTTTGCGAGAAAATGACTTGCAATCGGTCTTTCAGGATATTATTTTATTTTTCTGCGCGAGGTTTCCTCAGGAGGTTCTCATGGAAAAGATGCCAATCACCCGGGAAGGTTTCGAAAAACTCAAAAAAGATCTCGAATTCCTGAAGAAAGTTGCCGTTCCGGAAAATGTCCGCGCCATCGAGGAAGCGCGCGGTCACGGCGATATCTCGGAAAATGCGGAATACGCCGCCGCAAAGGAAAGGCAGTCTTTCCTGCAGGGGAGAATTCAGGAAATCGAGAACAGGCTCGCCACGTCCAAGATAATCGAAATGAACGGGCTGTCCGGGGACCGCGCTGTCTTCGGCGCAACAGTCACGATAGATGATGTGAATACGGGAGAAAGCACGAGCTACCGTCTGGTCGGCCCTTCGGAATCGGACGTGGGGAGCAACCGAATATCCGTCACTTCCCCGATCGGAAAGGCGCTGATCGGGAAAAAAGTGGGCGACCTGGTAAAAGTACAGACCCCCCGCGGCGTGCGTGAGCTCGAGATCATGGATATTTCGGTCGAAAACCAATAAAAGGCAACAGGTGCTGGGTAATGGGCTCAGGCTGGGAATTCCGAAAGACCTATTGCCCTACCCATTGCCTGTTTCAAGTACAATATCGATCTCCGATAATTTAATGAACGGCAGGTGCTCTATCCTGTAGTAAAAATCCAGGACTTCACGCGCCCTGCCCCGGACAATTCCTTCCGCCTTCAACTCATATTCGTGTTCCGGGGCATAGGCCTCTATTCCTTTTGCATCCGGATGGATCTTCTCTTCACGCCTGTATTCCGGCAATTCCACGCCTTCCGGCAGAGAGGCGAAAATTTTCCTGTACTCGATCCCCATCTCCCGTGAAAAAACCCTGAACTCAAACCGGAATTCGGCGCCGGTGATCCGGCGGAAAGAGACGACCCGGATATCAAGATTCTTTTCTTTGGCCAGACTGTCGATAATCTGCCTGCCTGCATTTTCTTCAATCATGATCCGGAATCTGTCCTCGTCGTAGATAACCCGCACGATGTGATCGAGAGCCGTTTCCTTCTTCATGTGCAGCTCACGCTCAAATACAATCTCCCCCTCGAGTCCCTTTCCCTTCAAAAATCCCAAAAGATAGCCCTTGATCAGGTCATCCGGTCCGTCCAGAACCATCTCATAGTATTTTTTCTCCATTTCGCTCTCCTTAGAAAAGGATTAACGTAATCAGAATAAAAATCGGGACAAGAAAAGGAATGGAATATCTGAACATGTAACCGAGAAAGCTCGGCATCGGAACTCCCGCTTCCTCCGCGATGGATTTTACCATGAAGTTCGGGGCGTTGCCGATATAAGTATTCGCGCCCATAAAGACCGAACCCGCCGAGATCGCCTTCAGGTACTCGATAAACAGGGGATTACAGGTGGAGCTCGTTACCTCGCATGCAGCCGGGACCATGGCCTCCGTCATGCCGAGACTGCCGAGGGCCATATTGAAGAAACTCAGGTAAGTCGGTGCATTGTCCAGAAAAGAGGAAAGCGCCCCTGACATCCAGAAGTATTCGGCCGGACCCTTGACTAGGGCAAGGACGGAACTCAGAGCCCCGTCGCTTCCGGCCTTCAGTATCGCCAGGGCCGGAATGATCGTCAGAAATATGCCGGCAAAGAGCTTGGCGACTTCGAGTATCGGAGCCCAGCCGAACTCATTGGCTTCCCGCAGCTTCCAGGGCGTGAAATAGAGAGAGAGCAATCCCATCACCACGATTCCGGCATCCCTCAGCAGGTTCTGGTAATGTATTTCGATGCCGGCGACCTCGAAATGACCCGGTTTCCACCATCCGCTGATGAGAATAAACCCTATTACTCCCGCAAGAAACACCAGATTGAAAACCCCCTCTATCCGGAGAGGCACTCTCTCGCCGCCCTCCGGAACCGTCTTCGCCGGCTCCCGGCGGTAGTAGAAGCTGTCAACGGCGTAAAATATCGCCAGGAGCAGGCCGGAAGCTACCAGCATATGCGGAAGGATGTTGAGCGTTACCCAGAAAAAAGGCACGTTATGCAGGAAGCCCAGGAAGAGCGGCGGGTCGCCCAGAGGGGTCAGGGCTCCTCCGATATTGGCGATCAGAAATATGAAAAAGCAGATAATGTGGGTTTTCCCGATCCGGTCTTTATTCGCCCGCAGGACCGGCCTGATCATCACCATGGATGCCCCCGTGGTTCCGATGAGGGACGCGAGCACGGTTCCCGTCAGGAGCATTGCGGTATTTACCTTCGGCGTGCCTTTAAGCGTACCGGTGACAACGATCCCCCCGGCAATCGTGAACAGCCCCCAGAGCAGGATAATGAAGGGGAAGTAATCTATGACGAGAATATGGACGATCTCCTCGAACGCCTTTCCCCCGAATGCAATGAGGAAGGGAATGCAGAACAGCAGCGCCCAGAAAGCCGAAATTTTTCCGAAATGATGATGCCAGAAGTGAGGGAAAAAAAGCGGGCCCAGGGCGATGGACAGAAGTATTCCCGCAAAGGGAACGGAAGTCCAGAGGGGCAGCATTTTTCCGAAGCTTGCATGAAACGAATCCGCCGCCGAAGAGGCGCAGGAGACTTCCGGGGAAAAAAGGAAGAGCAGCGCCGTAAGCAGAAAGCACAAGCGGTATTGTAAATCGGATCTCATTGCGGGGGGTCCGGGGCTTTGCCCAGAAAAACAAAGCCAAGAAAGATTCTCGGCTTCCGGAAAAGTACTCTCCACGCCTGAATCGGCGCGCATAAAAAAGGGGCCTCCCGGTGCAGGGGGAGGCCCCCGTCGTCTATTTCTTCTCGGCGATCTTCAGCCGTGCTTCAGCCCTGTCCAAAGCGCCCTTCACTTTATCGTATTCGGGGTCGTCCTTCGAGAGCTTGTCCAGCTTCTGCTCCGCAATCTCCCTGGCCCGCTTGGCCCTGTCCACATCTATCATATCGGACTTTTCCGCGGATTCCACGAGAATGGTAACTTTCTTCCCGGTGACTTCGGCGTAGCCGGTGTTCACGGCGTAAAAGCTTTTCCTGCCGTCCTTCGTGTAATTAAGCTCGCCGAACTTGAGCGAGCTCAAAAGGGAAGCGTGGCCCAGAAGAACCCCGAACTCTCCCTCTGTACCGGGAATAGTCACCTCCTCGATGTTCCCGCTGAACAGGACCCTTTCCGGGGTGACTATTTCGAGCATCAATTCGTCAGCCATTGCGACTCCTCCCTTCTTTTACTCGGCGAGTCTCCTGGCCTTTTCCACGACCTCGTCGATGCCGCCGACCATGTAGAAGGCCTGCTCGGGAAGATCGTCGTGCTTGCCTTCCAGGATCTCTTTGAAGCCCCTGACCGTCTCTTTGACCGAAACGAACTTGCCTTCCGTTCCCGTAAACTGCGCGGCGACAAAGAAGGGCTGGGAAAGGAACCTCTGGACCTTCCTTGCCCGGCTGACCGTCAGCTTGTCTTCTTCGGAAAGCTCGTCCATGCCGAGGATGGCGATGATGTCCTGGAGATCCTTGTACTTCTGGAGGATCAACTGGACGTTCCGGGCGACGTTGTAATGGTCCTCGCCGAGAACGATCGGGTCGAGAATGCGCGACGTCGAATCGAGAGGATCCACCGCCGGATAGATGCCCAGCTCCGTCAGCGGTCGCGAGAGGACGACGGTGCCGTCCAGATGCGCGAACGTTGTCGCAGGAGCGGGGTCGGTCAGGTCGTCCGCGGGAACGTAAACGCACTGGACTGCCGTGATCGAGCCCTTGGATGTCGACGTGATCCGCTCCTGGAGCTCGCCGAGGTCCGTAGCCAGCGTGGGCTGGTACCCGACCGCGGAGGGCATGCGGCCGAGGAGAGCCGAAACTTCCGAGCCCGCCTGGGTGAACCGGAAGATATTGTCAACGAAAAGAAGCACGTCCTGTCCTTCCGTGTCGCGGAAGTATTCCGCGGCCGCCAGCGCCGTCAGGGCCACTCTCGCCCTCGCTCCCGGGGGCTCCGTCATCTGGCCGTAGATCAGCGCGGCCTTCGAGATAACGCCGGACTGCTTCATTTCTAGATAGAGGTCGTTTCCTTCTCTCGTGCGCTCTCCCACGCCGGCGAACACGGAGATTCCGCCGTGGTGCATGGCGATATTATGGATCATCTCCATCATGACGACCGTCTTGCCGACGCCGGCGCCGCCGAACATCCCCATTTTTCCTCCGCGCGGGAAGGGAACGAGGAGATCGATAACCTTGACGCCCGTCTCGAGCACGTGGACCGACGTATCCTGCTCCGTGAATACGGGAGCCTCCCTGTGGATGGGGAATTTCTGCTTCGGAGTGATGGGGCCGAGCCCGTCGACGGGCCTGCCGACGACGTTGATGATCCGTCCCAGGGTCTCCTCGCCGACCGGAACCATGATCGGGTTCCCCGTAGCCGTAACCTGCATGCCCCTGACCAGTCCGTCGGTGACGTCCATGGCGATGCACCGGACGGTATTACCGCCCAGGTGCTGGGCCACTTCGATCACGAGATTATCCTTTTCATCGCTGATAGCCGGGTTGCTGAGCGTCAGCGCATCCAGGATGTGGGGAAGATTCCCATCCTCGAAGACGACGTCCACGACCGGCCCGATGACCTGCACGATTTGTCCTATGTTGCCCATCTTTTCTCTCCTCTATGTTTCAATCGATTCAGATCCGTTATCCCTTCAACGCCTCGGCGCCGCCGACAATATCCATCAGTTCCTTTGTGATGGCGGCCTGCCGCGTTTTATTGAATCCCAGCGTGAGGTTGTCGATCATCTCGTCGCAGTTGTTGGTGGCGTTGTCCATTGCCATCATTCGCGCCGCGTTTTCTCCCGCTGCCGTCTCGACCAGCGCCCTGTATATAAGCACCCGGATGTACATGGGCAGAAGCTGATCCAGAAGCGCCTCTTCCGAGGGCTCGTATATGTATTCCAGTCTCTTGTCCGGCTCGACTTCCTCTTCCAGCCCCACCGAGGGGATGGGAAGGAGTCTCACGGCAACCGGCCTCTGAATAGCCACGTTGTTGAACTCGCTGTAGATCAGGTAGAGCTCGTCGTATTCCTCCGAGATGAAGGAAGGTATAACGTCTTCTCCGATCCGGACCGCCAGGCTCATGTCGAAACGGCCGAAGACGTCGGCATGCGCATTCACGGCGGTAATTTTCCTGCGGAAATAGTCCCTTCCCTTTCTTCCTACCGGGATCAGGGAGACATCAAGCCCGTCGGCCTTCTTGTCCCGGATGAACCTTTCCGTCAGTTTTAATATGTTGGAGTTGAAGGCACCGCAGAGTCCGCGGTCGGACGTCATGCAGATAAGCCTTATTTTCCGGGCTTCGCGAACTGCAAGCAGCGGGTGCGTCTTCGGATCCACTCTCAGGGCGAGGCTTTTCAGCACGTCCATGAACCTGATCGCATAAGGCCGGAAATTCTCCATCCTCATCTGGGCGGATTTCAGTTTGGAAGCAGCCACCATGTTCATCGCGCGGGTTATCTGCTTGGTCTTCTGAACCGCTGTTATTTTTCTTTTGATATCTCTTAAAGCAGCCATATCGGAATCATCCCCCTTCGCTCATAGACCCCTGACGAGGTCTCATTGCACCGTGAATACGCCATCGAATTCCGTCAGGACGTCCTTCATCTTCTTCTCAAGCTCGGGACTGATGATCTTCTTGTCGTCGATCTCCGTTATTATTTCGGGGTATTTACCCTTGACGAAGTCCAGCAGCTGCTTCTCGTACTCCCTGATCTTTGAAATTTCGAGCTTGTCAAGGAAACCGCGCACACCGGAGAACAGGGAAAGGATTTCCTCCGCCAGGGTCATGGGCTGGAACTGAGGCTGCTTGAGCAGCTCCACCAACCTTGCCCCTCTCTCGAGCTGGGCCTGGGTGGCCTTGTCCAGGTCGCTCCCGAACTGGGCGAATGCCGCCATTTCCCGGTACTGCGCCAGTTCGAGTTTCAGTGTTCCAGCCACCTGTTTCATGGCCTTGACCTGCGCGGCGCCGCCGACGCGGGAGACGGAGAGGCCGACGTTGATGGCCGGCCGGATGCCGGAGTAGAAAAGGCCCGGCTCAAGATAGACCTGGCCGTCGGTGATCGAGATGACGTTTGTGGGAATGTACGCGGAAACGTCGCCCGCCTGGGTCTCGATGATCGGCAGCGCCGTAAGCGACCCTCCCCCCAAATCCTGGCTGACCCTTGCCGCTCTCTCGAGGAGCCGCGAGTGGTTATAAAAGATGTCTCCGGGAAAGGCCTCGCGTCCGGGGGGCCGCCTCAGGAGCAGTGAAATCTGGCGGTATGCAACGGCCTGCTTGGAAAGGTCGTCGTAAATGATCAGCGCATCCTGCCCGCGATCGCGATAATACTCGCCGATCGCGCAGCCCGAATAAGCGGCGATGTACTGGAGGGTCGCCGGATCGCTCGCGCACGCGGCGACGACGCATGTATAACTCAAGGCGCCGTACTTGCGGAGGTTCTCCACGACCTGCGCCACCGTGGATTTTTTCTGTCCGATGGCGACGTAGATGCATTTGACGCCCGTATCCTTCTGCCGGATGATAGAATCAATGCAGACCGCCGTCTTACCGATCTGGCGGTCGCCAATCACCAGCTCGCGCTGCCCCCGACCGATGGGCGTCATGGCGTCGATCGCCTTGACGCCCGTGTACATGGGCTGGTTCACAGGCTGGCGGGCGATAACGCCGGGGGCGACCATTTCGATCCTGCGGAATTCGGTGGTCTCGATCGGTCCCTTGCCGTCGAGGGGCGTGCCGGTACCATCGATGACCCTCCCGAGCAAGCCGTCTCCAACGGGTACCTGGGCGATCTTGCCGGTCCGCTTTACGATGTCGCCTTCCTTGATATGGGTAACCTCGCCGAGAACGGCGACGCCCACGTTATCATTTTCCAGGTTGAGAACCATTCCGAGGATCCCGCCCGGGAACTCCAGGAGCTCCATTGCCATGGCATTTTCCACACCGTAAACCCTGGCGATTCCGTCGCCGACGGAAAGGACGGTTCCCGTCTCGCTTATATCGAGTTTCTTCTCGTAATCCTTGATCTGTCTCGAAATAATTTGGCTTATTTCTTCTGCCTTGATCGTTTCCATCCTTTATCTCTCCTCCCTTAAGAGTTCCCTGACGTAATTGAGCTGCGATTTGATGCTGCCGTCGTACAGGGTATCCCCGACTTTCACAACTATACCGCCCACAAGCGAGGGATCCTGCTGGACCTGCATTTCAATCTTCTTTCCGGTCATGCCCTCCAGCGCTTTACGTAGCGCGTCGGACAGCTCCCCCGTCAGCGGATACGCCGTAGTGACCTGTATTTTCGCCATTTTCAGGACGCTGTACATCAATTCCTCGTAACAGGCCTGAATATCACTGATGCTGCCGATCCGTCCCTTGTCGACGAGCAGTTTCAGGAAATTTGATACGGTTCCCGAAAGACCTATCTTGCCCAGCACTTCCGAGATAACCGCTTTTTTTTCATCCCGGTCGAATATCGGGTTCGCGAAGAACTCTTTAAGGTTTATATTTTCTTCGAGCAGGGAAGAAAAACGCTTCATCTCCTCGTGATACGCCTCATACCGTTTTTCTTCTCCGGCGATATCGAAGAGGGCCTGCGCATAGCATTTGGCAACTCCGCTCCTGATCAATGTTTCACCATCCTATTCATGAAGTCTTTGACCATAAGATTGTGGTCGTTTTCTTTTACGCTGGTCTTGAGGATCTCTTCAGCCATCCGGACCGCCAGCTCGGAAGCTTCCTTCCGCAGATCGTTCCTCGCCTTCTTCAGATCCTGCTCCATTCTCGCCGCGGCGTCCTCTTTCATCTTGTCGGCGCTGGATTTCGCCCCTTCGATGATCTTCTGTTTTTCAACGTCTCCCTGCGCCTTGATCATGTCGGAAATCCCGGTGATCTCGTCCGTAGCTTTTGCCAGGCGATCGGAATAATCCTTGAATTTCTTTTCGGCTTCCTCCCGAACCCTCACGGCCTCTTCCAGGGAAGCCTCGATCCCCTTGCGGCGATTGGCGAAGAAATCTTTTATCTTACCCCATAAAAGCTTATAAAGCAGAAAGGCCAGGACGGCGAAATTCAGGGCACGCCATCCAAAATCGATTATTTTACTGGGACCATGGCCTTCGCCTCCCTCGGATGAGGCAAGAGCGACCCCTGCCAGCAGGACCCCGAAGGCTGCGATAAAAGCAAGACCGGTCCGGACGCACTTATCCCTCCGCTTCTCATTTAAAAAAGCGCTCATTGAATGCTCCTTCCCAGCACCTTTTCCGCGATCTCCTGAGAGATCTGTTTCGTCTGGCTGTTGAGTACTTTTCTGGCGTCCTCGATCTCGCCCGCGAGCTTGTCCTGGAAATTCTCCATCATCCCGGCTATGTCGTTCTTTGCCGCATCGATGATCTCCTGGGCCGCCGCCGTCCCCTGCTGAACGATTTCGGTGCGCTTGTTCATTGCTTCGAGTTTCGCGGCCCGGATCTGATCCTCGTACTCCGCGAGCTTTTTCTCGATCGATTCGTTCAAACCCTTTACTTCTTCATCAGCCTTGGCGATTTTTTCGCGACGGCTGTCCAGCACCTTCAGGATGGGCTTGTACAGAAGAACGTTGAGGATAAAAATAAGCGCCAGAAAATTAAGAATCTGAATTAACAGGGTATAATCCAAACTGACCATCTGCAACCTCTTCTCTCGTTAAAAAAAAACCGAGTGAAACGAATCCACCCGGTTTTCGATTGACTCACCATACTGCCACAAAAAAAAGAGATAATGTAATTATCTCACTGTTAATTACACGCATTTGCCTGAACCATTAGGGACGTCTTTAAACGTGGAAGTCTAACCATAATAACCCCGAATTTGTCAAGGATTTTTTGGAAAAACAGCCCTTCTGAGGAAAGGTCCGTTCAGGTGGGATTTCAGCTTGAGCAAAAATCAGATGTCCGAACGTGAGGCGCATAAAAGCGCAAGGTGAACAAATCTTCAGCCCGCATTTCGCCTTACGATTTACGATTCACGCCTTACGTTTCGGCTATTCCTCCTCTTCATCCCGGGACGCCTCTTCCTGCCCGGAGCGCTGCATGCTGCAGTTTCCTTCGAAAACCGCTCCGTCGTGAACGACCAGCTTGGCGGCTTTGATCTCCCCGTAAATCTTCCCCTTGGAGGAAATCTCCGCTTTATCGCGCACTTCCACCTGACCGCGGATCTCCCCGCTGACGATGATGCTGTCCACGACGATATGCCCTTCCAGCAGGGAACCTTCGCCCGATATCAGAGTCCCTCCCCCGAAGACCTCTCCCCGTAACAGGCCGTCCACCCGGACGGAACCTGTAAAAATAAGCTTGCCCTCGAATTCCGTACCGCTTCCGAGAAAAGCCTTGACTTCCTCGTTGTCCGTCTTTTTCTTTTTGCCCAACATCATTCCTCCTAAATACAGGCGTCAGGCATTGGGCATCAGGTTCCTGTAATGATCAGTGAAGGTCTGCATACTTACCGAACCCAACGCCCAACGCCCAATGCCTTATGCCTATCTTTGCAGCATATACCTCCGCACGCTTATATTCATAAGGAGCCCGACCGCCGTCATGAGAACAACTAGCGAGGAGCCCCCATAGCTGAGGAACGGCAGCGGAATGCCTACAACCGGAACTATCCCCAGCACCATTCCGATATTAATAAGGACCTCCCAGAACAGGAGCATCGTTATCCCGAAGGCGATCAGGGTGCCCAGCAGGTCCCGTGAATGCTGCGCAATGCGCAGCCCCCAGAGGATCAGGGCAAGGAAGAGGATCAGAAGCAGGGATCCCCCGATGAAACCCCATTCCTCCGCGAAGACGGAAAAGATGAAATCCGTCTGGTGCTCCGGAAGGAACCGCAGCTGGCTCTGTGTGCCCTTGAGAAACCCCTTTCCCAGGAACCCTCCGGAACCCACGGCAATAATTGACTGAATTATATGGTACCCCGACCCGAGAGGGTCCATTTCGGGGTCGAGAAAGGTCATGATTCTCTCCTTCTGGTAATCCTTGAGAAACATCCAGCAGACGGGCGCGAGCAGAAGGCCGGATGTCACGACCGTAATGAGCGAGCGCAGCCGGATTCCCACGAACAGGACCATGGAGACGAAAGTGATGATGAGGACCATCGCCGTTCCGAGATCCGGCTGTTTCATTATCAGAAGGAAAGGGAAAACCACCATGACGGCCGGCAGCCAGAGGCGCCTCAAATTGTAATCTCCCTCGATTTCCTGCACGCAGAAATACTTTGACAGCGCCAGAATAAGGGTCAGCTTTACGAGTTCCGAGGGCTGGAATGAGAATCCCGCGATGACGAACCAACGCTGCGTGCCGCGCGTAATTTCGCCGAAGAGGAAGAGAACGACAAGCAGGGCGATGGAAAAGATATAAATCGGATAGCTGTACTGGTTTATCAGGCGGTAGTCTATTCCGAAGCTGACCAGCATGAAGGCCAGCCCGACAAGGAACCAGATGAACTGTTTGACGTAAATAGGCTCTGCTTTTGCCGCCGTAAGGCTTATTCCGGCGCTGTAGATATTAAGGATGCCGATTCCGCAGATCGCTACCACGATCATCAGCAGAATCCAGTCGAAATTAAGGAGGAGCCTGCGGTCGAACTTCATTCTGATTCTTCCTCATCTTCTTCGGGTCGACCGCTCTGCGCCTCCGGTTGCGGTTTGCCCGGAGCCTCGTCCGGTTTGGCCTCCGCTGTTTTGACTTCCGCCGCTTTCGCTTTCGCCTGCGCCGCTTTCGCCTGCGCCGCAGCAGCTGCTTTTTTGCGGAAATATTCGTCGATGACCTTCCTCGCAACCGGCCCGGCGGTGCTACCGCCGTGCCCCCCGTGCTCCACCACGACTGCGATCGCTATCTCGGGCTTGTCCCAGGGGGCAAACGCCACGAACAAGGCGTGGTCCCGGAACTGATGGGCAACCGACTGTTCCCGCTCTTTCATCGTGACAACCTGGGCCGTGCCCGTCTTTCCGGCTACGTCAGCCTCCTTCCTCCGCAGGGCGCCGCCCGTCCCGCCGCCTTCGTTGCAGACGCCCCACAAGGCGCTTCTGACCAATTCCCTGGTCTCATCCGAAATGTCCGCTTTCGCCTTTATCTGCGGCTCATACTCTTTAAGGATCTGCCGGTCCAGAGTTTCAATTCTTTTGACCAGCTTAGGCCTGTAAATGATTCCGCCGTTCCCCAGCGCGGCGTAGGCGCTTGCGAGCTGGATGGGAGTAAGCAGATTGAATCCCTGCCCGATGCCGAGAGAAAGCGTCTCGCCCGCCTGCCAGGGCTCCTTGAATCTCCTCAGCTTCCAGTCTTTCGTGGGCACCAGCCCTCCCTTCTCGCCCAGCAGATCGATTCCGGTCGGTTCGCCCAGACCGAATTTCCTGGCGTATTTGGCGAGCGTGTCGGGACCGAGCAGCCTTGCAACGTTGTAGAAATAGACGTCGCAGGACTGAACGACGGCACGGTGCAGGCTTACCCTGCCGTGGCCCTTTTTCTGCCAGCACCGGTAGACCCTGTTTCCGAAGGGAAGGGAACCGGAACAGGTGAATGCCGTATCCGGCGTAATCACGCCCTCTTCCAGCCCGGCCACGGCGACGATCATCTTATAAGTTGATCCGGGCGGGTACTGGCCGGCAATCGCCTTGTTCTCAAGCGGCCTCCCCGGATCTTTCGACAGCCTCTCCCATTCGGACAAGGGGATCCCCTGATTGAAAAGATTGGGATCGAACGCGGGCTTGCTGACCATCATGAGCACGGACCCGTCTCTCGGGTCGAGCGCAACGGCCGATCCCGCCCTTCCCTCCATGGCCTCCCAGGCTACCCGCTGGAGATCGGCATCCAGCGTAAGGATAGCGTTATGTCCCGAAACCGGGTCGACTTTCCCCAGCACGCGGACCCGGCGGCCCGAAACGTTTACTTCTACGTGCTCCCCGCCGCTTACTCCTTTCAGGTACTTGTCGAGAAATCTCTCGATCCCGAACTTGCCGATGCGGTCCCCCTGCTTATATGTCCGGGATTCGTCCGTCTTCAGTTCTTCCGGGCTGATCTCGCTGACATAGCCGAGAACATGAGCGGTCATTTCGCCGAGAATGTATCTTCTGACGGGGATGACTTCAACGGCAACACCCGGCAATTCCACGGAATGGGATTCCACGATGGCCAGTTCCTGCCGGCTGATGTTCTTGGCGACCTTGACTGAAATGAAGGACCGCGCCTTTTCCGCGGCTTCGGTCCGGTAAAAATCGAGGCCCTGCTCCCGGTAGAACCCCTCCATTGTCCTGAGCACGGCTTTGATATCCCTGTTGCTGCCCGGGATAATGGTCACATCGAAACAGGGCTGATTGCCGGCGAGAAAGACCCCGTTCGAGTCGATCAGCGCCCCGCGCAGCGGCTTTATTTCATGGATCCGGATCCTGTTATTTTCGGAGCGCTGCCGCAGCTCCTCGCCTTTGATGATCTGAAGATACCACATCCTCACCATCAATACTGAAAGAGAGACGGATATCAGCCAGAGCAGAATGCTGAACTTCTTCCTGAAGCGGCTCGAGTCGTAGCGCGAAAGCCTGTTATGATTCTCCGACATCCCGCAGTACCTCGAATCGACTGAAAAAAGTGAAAAAGGCCGGGCTGAGGACCCCCGCGACAATGGCCTGCGGCAGGTAAACCCTGAACAGGTGGAAGGAAATATCTACCCCGTGAATGAACCGGTAGATCAGAGTAACGAGCAGGCCCTCGCACAGGACGCAGAAGAACGTAAACAGCCCGATAAAAAAAACGCTCTCGGCATAAACCCTGTTGGAGACGATCCTCGACACGAAGAAAACGCTGACGTAATAGAACGCAAAAACACCCGTGATGGACCCCGTAATGCAGTCCAGCAGGAAGCCGAGGACGAAAGCCATGATCCCGCCCCGCATTGCATCCATGTAAAAACCGGCAAAGATTACCAGGATCAGGGAAATTTCAAGGCTCATCTTGCCGAGGAAGAACAGATCGAGAATCATGGTCTGAAAGACCAGGAATACGAGTGCGAAAAAGGGGAGGACCAAATAGAACATCATAGCGGTTTTTCCTCCGGAAGTATCACGGAAACCTCTTCCAGGCGGGAGAAGTACACTGCGGGCATGACTTCGATTTTCTGGAAAAGCCCCGAATCTTTCCTGTCGACGCTCACCACGGTGCCGATCAGGAGCCCCTTGGGAAAAATGCCTCCCATCCCGGAAGTAAGCACCGCGTCTCCCACCTTGACTTCTTCCGAGCGCTCCACGTATTTCAGATTGCACCCCATGGCGCCGCCGCCCTGGAGGATGCCCTGGGATCGCGTGCCCTGGATCATCGCATCAATGTTGCTGTTGTAGTCGATCGCAAGCAGGACGCGGGAGACGTTCCAGGACGATTCGACGATCCTTCCGACGACCCCCTCGACCGATATTACCGCGAGGCCCGCCTTCATTCCATCCGCCGTGCCTTTATTGATAAGAATTGTCTTGAAGATGGAAGAGTTTTCTTTCCCCACCACCCTCGCGCTTACCATCGGCATTCGCCGGCTTTCGCGCAGCGAGAGATGCTCTTTCAGGCGAATGCTTTCCAGGTAGGCTTCGCGGTAGCGGATTATCTCGTTCGTCAGTGAATCTACTTTCTTTTTAAGCGAGCGGTTTTCATCTTCCACGCCGACGAGAAAGATGTACCTCTTCCACACGCCCCGGATTCCCTCGAACGTTCCCGTTATGAGGCTTTCGATGGGGGCCGCCACCTCCATCACCAGTTTTCGGACGAATCCTACTTCATCCGGGCGCTTCAGATTGAATGAGAGAATGACTAGAGAGAGGACGATCAGAATGGAAGCGATGGTTACTGCATGGTATTTTTTAGGAAAAAACATGTTTTCATGCCGAGGACCAAATTCAGTTCAGGGTTCAGAATCAACCAGACCCGTTAATGACTGAATATGAGCCTCCAGTGGGGTATTTTCAGACTTGGATGGCCACTTGCTTGAGCAGGTCCAGTTCATCCAGGGCCATTCCGGCTCCCCTGGCAACTGTTGACAGGGGGTCGTCAGCGATAGTTATCGGCAGACACGTCTCTTCCCGTAAAAGGACATCGAGGTTTCTCAGGAGCGCCCCTCCGCCTGTAAGCACAATCCCGCGGTCCACGATATCCGCCGCGAGCTCCGGAGGGCACTGTTCAAGGGCGTCCTTGATGGTGTCAACGATTATGCTCACGGGCTCCATAATCGCTTCCCGCACCTCTTCGGAATCGATTTCTATAATCTTGGGGATTCCTGAAATCAGGTCCCTTCCCTTTACTTCGACCGTGCGGATCTCCTTGTCGGGATACGCGCAGCCGATCGCGGTCTTGATCATTTCCCCGGTCCGCTCGCCTATCAGCAGGCTGTATTTCCTTTTCATGCTCTGGACGATCGCATCGTCCATCTTGTCTCCCGCCACCCGGACCGATTTCGAATATACGATGCCGGAAAGGGAAATGACCGCGACCTCGGTCGTGCCGCCGCCGATATCCACGATCATGGAGCTGATCGGCTCCTTGATGGGAAGTCCCGCCCCGATCGCCGCCGCCATCGGCTCCTCGATCAGGTAAACCTCGCGGGCGCCCGCCGATTCCGCCGTCTCTTTCACGGCCCTTTTCTCGACCTGAGTTATCCCCGAGGGAATGGAAATGATTATCCGCGGCCTGACCAGGGTCCTCCGGTTGTGGACCCGCATGATGAAATGGCGGAGCATCGCTTCCGTGATCTCGAAATCGGCGATGACCCCGTCGCGCATCGGGTGAATCGCAACAATGTTCCCGGGAGTCCGTCCGAGCATCCGTTTGGCGTCCGCGCCGACCGCGAGTACCTTCTGGATTCCGCGCGCGTCGCGGTGGACTGCCACGACGGAAGGCTCGCTCAGGACGATACCTTTCCCCTTGACATAGACGAGCGTATTGGCCGTTCCCAGATCGATCGCGAGGTCGTTGGAAAACTTACCCAGAATAAAATCAAACAGCAATGTCTCTCCCCCCTGATTTGATTCGACATAAGGTACTTAGATTTAAGTGAGTTTTTATACAGTATTTATATTGCCGAATCAACATTTTTTGGACGGGATATATGTACTGGTAATGGGTAATAGGTCATGGGTAATGGGTTATGGGTTAGAAAAGGCGGGAAAGACGGGAAAGTATGTGGGGATCATGGGTAATGGGCCATAGGTTATGGGGCAGGCAAGACCTTGCCCCCTGAGGTGTGAAGAGTAAGGCGTAAAGTGTTTTCCCCCAGGTTTCGGCTTCACTCTTTATCAATCAGTCCAAAAGATTTCTCATCCGCTGTGCGGATTCGAAATGACATTTAAGGCGCGCTCAGGATGGTGCTGTTTTTAAAACACCTTACCCTCACTCCTCACGCCTTACGCTTCACCCTTCACGCTTATCGGATTCGGATGACCCATTACCCGTAACCTGTAACCCATGACCTGTATCAAAAAGGGATTGCATTTTGGAGAGTATTGGAATAATTTGTTGTTTTCAATTTTAAGGGCAAATTACAATGACTGCCCGGTCATGAGGCAGTGTCGGGCCTCATCGCGGGCAGCCGCCGTTTGGAGGCAGTATGCTTCAATTCATGCGCAAGCATGCGAAAAACTGGCTGATGAAGATCATTCTCGGCCTGGTTATCGTCGTGTTCATTTTCTATTTCGGCTCCCTCAGGGGAGGCCGGGAAGGCGACGTGATCGCGGAGGTCGACGGCAAACAGATTCCCTACTCGGATTTCCGCCGCGACTACGCAAACACGATGGAAATATACCGCCAGATGTACGGAGGAACCCTGACCGATGAGAATCTGAAAAAACTCGATCTGAAGCAGCAGGTCCTGAATTCTCTCATCGACCAGGCGGTGCTGAACTCCAAGATCCGGTCCCTGAACATAAAAGTCAGCGATGACGAGGTGAAAAGCGCCGTCTTTTCCTATCCTGCTTTCCAGCGCGGCGGCGCATTCGACAAGACGTTGTACGAACAGAGGCTGCGGCATTTCAAAATGGCGCCGCAGGACTTCGAGGAAGAGCAGAGAAAAGCCATCGCCGCCGCGAAACTGGAGGGGTTGATCCGCGGCGCCGCAAAGGTTTCCGACCGGGAAGTCTTTGACGTTTATCGCATTCAGAGCGAGAAGGTAAGCCTGGAATACCTGCGGATACCCTCCGGAAATTACGCCGGCCGCGTGAAGCCCGAGGAATCCGAACTGGAAAAATACCTGAAAGACAATGCGGAGGAGTTCCGGGTCCCGGAGAAGTTGCGGCTGAAGTACATTCTCTTCACGGGCGCCGATTTCGCGGGATCTGTAAAGGTTTCAGAGGAAGATATAACGGATTATTACAACCGCTTCGGATCGAAATTCGCCGCAAAAGGCAAACAGGCCCCGCCGCTCCCGGCGGTGCGCGACAGGATCGTCGCGGATATCCGGAAATTGAAATCAAACGATGAAGCCGCCGACGCGGCGAAAAAGGCCAGGACGGTCATCTACCAGGAAGAGAATTTCGATGAGTACGCCCGGGAAATCGGCCTTGCCGTGCATGGGACGGAACTCTTCCCGGCAACCCGGATCCCCGCTGAGCTCCAGGACGTAAAAAATCTCCAGGGCCATTTGACCGGCCTGCAGAAAGACGATCTCAGCTCCGTAATCTCCTCTCCCAAGGGGTTCTACCTCTTCAAGGTCGTGGAGGCAAAACCTTCCTATGTTCCCGCTCTGGGGGAAATCAGGCAGGAAGTCAGGAAAAAGTACACTGAGAGGGAGTCGGCGCAAATCGCGCAGACGGAGGCCCAGACCGTTCTTGATTCTCTCCGCAAAGGAGAGGATTTCCGCAAAACGGCCCAGTCGCGCGGGCTGAAGGTGCTGGAAACCGGCCTCTTTTCTCCCGCAGAAGGCGCTCCGAAAATAGGGTCGGCCAAGGGCCTGAACCGGGCCGTTTTCCAGGTTTCAGAAAAGAATCCTTACCCCTCGGATATCTTCATCCTGGATGGAGACTACATAATCATTCGCTTCAAGAGCAGAGCAGCCGTAAACCCGGGGGATTTCGAAGCGAAAAAAGCCTTGATGCGAAACGCCTGCATGAAATTGAAAGAGAGCGCTCTGTATCAGGCCTGGATCAGCGACGCGAAAGAAACCCTGACGAATCAGGGGAAACTTAAGGTTCTTAAGGAAGCGTCGGAATTATGATAAGGGCATCAGGTATTGGGGTCAGGCTTTAGGCGTGACTGCAAGTTGAGAGCTGAGAAAAGGCGAAGATGCGAGGATAAGCGACTGGTAAAACAGAAGGTGAGAGGTTGAGAAGCTGAGAAAAGACGAAGTTGCGAAGCTCCCGAAATTATGAGCTGGAAAATACAGAAGCTGAGAGTACAGGAAATCCGAGGTGTGTCATGGTGAGCTTGTCGAACCATGACACAACCCCCTTGCCTCTGAACTGCGAACTGAGACCCGGGAACTGTGAACTTTTTTCAGAACCGTGCTGATAATTTGATTCCCGTAAACCAACCGTTTTCCACTTCAACGCGGTCCAGGCCGCGGTCCGAATAGTCTTCTCCCTCAAAATAAAACCTGTCGAAGGCGTAACCGGCGGACACGTCCATCCTGAGCTTGTCCCACAGCGGAAAATCGACGCCCCCGGAAACGGTTTTCTCATAATAAAAGAGCCGGGCATCCGGGTTGGTCCTGTCGGCCCGGAACCAGCTTTCGTGCCGCCAATCAAAATCCCCATGAATTCTGAATTTGCCGAAGGGCCGGCTCGCTCCGGCATGAAGATTCCTGGCAGGATAGTAGGCCAGATCAAGAGTAACGTCGCATCCAGGCCTGGCCTGGACAAAAGAAGGCAGCCCCGCCAGAACCAGCAATCTGTCGGACGGTTCCCACCAGTAGCCGGCGAACGGGAGCGGGACGTGGTTCAGAAATTCTCTCCGGTTCGAATAATGAAGGCCCAGCAGCCAGGCGTTTCGGCCCTGACCGGGAATACGCGCAAACAACAGCGCTCCGACCGCCGTTTCGTCTTTGCCGGCGAAGGGCCGGTCGCTCGGCGAACTCAGGGTCAATGACCCACCGGCGATCCATCCATTGTCGAGACGTTTCCTGTATTGCGTTCCGGCGCGAACATCCCAGAGGGTTTCAGGAAAGCTGTGACCGCTGTCGGGCAGGCGTGCTTCCGTCCGGAAATCGTGAGATCTGAATGCGCCGGACACCGACCATTCTTTTCCGCTGTCCTGCTGCACCGGAAGGATAACATCGGCCTGATGGCGAACGAGGGTAAGGTCCGTGCCGCGGCCGGAAACATTCTTTGTCTCGTATAACCGGGTAGAGTAGGAAATGATCGACTCCATCCTGCCCAGGTCGGGTCCGAACCAGCGGTAATTTTCCTGTGCATGCAGGAACACAGGCTGAAAGAAGACGATCAGAACAATCAAAAAGAATCGCCGCATTTAATCCCCCCATTCGCTTTTTGGCTGTATGTCACGAACGGGGAAATATTTCAATATAATTGAAGTCCGGGGTGGGCATTGGGCATTGGGTTATGGGTTTTAGGTCCCGCAACTTCGCATCTTCGTCTTTTCTCACCCTCTCAGTTTCTTATCTTCTCAGCTTCTGCCGGCAGTCACCTATCCCCGCAACTTCGCATCTTCGTCTTTTCTCAGCCTCTCAGCTTCTGGCATTTCAAGGCTGCGCGATCGTTCCGCCCCTCTTCAGCGTATCCATGATCTGGGGGGTGAATCCCGGTGTTTCTTCCAGGTCCTCAAAACTCTCAATGGCTCCGTGCTCGCTGCGATACCTCATTATCTTGCGCATGCACTCCTCTCCCAATGCTTCCTCGAGTTCATCCCGGGAGGCACTATTCAGGTCTACGGTTTTCTCGGTTGCCATGACTTTCCCCTCCTCTATTTTGAGGATATTCTCACAGACCGGGGAACATCGCGTAATCAGGCAAAGGATGAAAAGGGTTTATCGTATGACTGAAAACGAGAGATCAATCGGAGCGGTGGTAACAGGCAATGGGTATTGGGTATTGGGTACCAGGTCATAGGTAATGGGTTGGATGTATTTACCCATGACCCAGCACCCGTTTACCCGATTAAAAAAGGCGCCGGACGGCGCCTTTGGATTTCTGTATGGTGGAGCTGGACGGGATCGAACCGACGACCTCTTGAATGCCATTCAAGCGCTCTCCCAACTGAGCTACAGCCCCGCTTGGAAGGGTATCCTGTAGCATATGGCTCAGGATATTGTCAACCCCCCAATCGGGGCTTTTTCTCCATATTTTCCGACCTTATCCCGGTTTTCCTTGACATCGGAATCCGGCTTTGGGATATACAAGTTTCAAGTCTCAGGTCTCAAGTCTCAGGTTCGCTGACAAGCCAACCGGCCCCGACCTTCGCCGGATCTCCAGGTCAGTGCTTCCCTGTTTTTTTAACTTGAAACCTGAAACCTGAGACTTGAAAATTGAGACTCAAAAAAGAGCCGGAGTGGTGAAACTGGTAGACGCAGGGGACTCAAAATCCCCCGCCCGCAAGGGCATGTCGGTTCGATTCCGACCTCCGGCACCATGATTTTAAAAAGGGGATAGCTCATTTTGAACTATCCCTTTTTTCTATTTAGCGGTCCGGGCTCAGCTGCCGATCAGATGCCGCATAATCGATGAATTCCGGAGTTTCTTCCCCCTTTCCTGCAGCAGTGAAACCGATTGACATGAAGCGAATAATTGCTATAATCGCTTCACAATATGAAGCAATAAGGAGATCCAAATGCCTCACTATCTCTGGGAAAAGGCCGACTGGACGCGCTTCCTATGGAAGAACGAAGCCATTCTTCAGAAACTGGGAGAATGCCGGCTGCTCCAGGGGAAGCTGCTGGGACGTGTGGCAGGGCTCGGGATAGATCTTGAGACGCGGGCTGAGGCGGAGGTGCTGGTTGAGGAGGCGACGAAGACGGCCGCTATCGAGGGGGAAAACCTCAATATAAAAGCGGTCAGGTCTTCCGTAGCCAGAAAGCTCGGCCTTCCTTCGGCCGGCCTCCAGGTTGACCGCCACGTGGACGGCCTGGTCTCAATCCTCCTGGATGCCACAAAGGACCACGATTCGCCCCTTTCAAAGGACAGACTGTTTTCCTGGCATGCATCCTTGTTTCCAACTGGATATTCGGGAATGCACAAAATCCGGGTGGCAAAATGGAGAGGGCCTAAGTCGATGCGCGTCGTATCCGGACCGATCGGCCGCGAGACCATTCACTTCGAAGCGCCTCCTTCCGACCGGATTCCCGAGGAAATCGATCTCCTTCTTAAATGGTGGAAGAAGAGCCGGGGGAATGTCGAAGGCTTGCTCCGGTCGGCCATCGCCCATTTCTGGTTCGTTACGATACATCCCTTTGAGGACGGCAACGGCCGGATTGCGCGCGCCCTGACCGATATGGCCATCGCGCAGGATGACCAGCAATCGATCCGCTATTACAGCCTCTCGACCCAGATCATGGCAGACCGGGATTCTTATTATGACGTCCTTGAGAATTGCCAGAAAGGCAACGGGGATATCACCCCCTGGCTTGATTGGTACCTGGGTTGTTTCTGCCGGGCAATCAATCGCTCCGAAGGCCTCCTTGAGACCGTGCTCGACAAGGCCGGATTCTGGAAGACTCATGCACAAGCGGCCCTCTCAGAAAGGCAGCGAAAGGTGATCAACCGGATGCTGGATGTCGGGAGGAGCAAATTCGAGGGAGGCCTTACGACGCGAAAGTATGTCTCCCTGGCGGGCGTGAGCAGGGCGACGGCCTTCCGGGAATTGGAGCAGCTCCTCAATGTTGGTATTCTTAAGAAGAATCCGGCAAAGGGCCGAAGCACAAGCTACGACCTGAACTGGCCATAATGGAAGCGATTAGTCAGCTCGACAGGCCTCCTCATTCTCTCAGGAAACAAACTCTACGGACCCCGGCCGGAGCAAGGAGGTTTTCAATCCAGACCAGTGACTGGCCGCGATCAAGACATAACGTGAAAAAGGCTCTTTGCTTAGCGCGGGTAAAGGCTACGAAGAACGAGTTCAACTCCTCCATGCGGCCGGGCGTGAGGCTCCACCATGTTTGATTGTCGAGTCCATAAAAGATCATAGTGTGGAATTCGAGTCCCTTGCTCTTGTGGATCGTCATAAGTGCGATTTTGCCAAGCCCTTCAAACTCATCCAGAGCATCTGACCAGGTTTCCACGTGCTCTACGCATTCCCGCAGCAAGAGTACGAATCCATTCCAGACCCTCTCGAAATCAGGCCGGCGCTGATAAGAAGGAAAGGCCCGACGCAGAACCTGCACTCCAACAAAGTCGAGGGCGGCCTGCGCAGCCTCTGCGGCAGAGTCCGGCACCAGATCAAGACGCCGCAGTGTCCGCCGGATTTCGCGGACAAAGACTTGAAGCCGCTGCTGCTGGCGCTGTAATCCTGTCTCATCGGCGGAATCGACAGCTTCGATAAACTGCAAATCCCGCAATGCGGAATTCCAGTTTTCAGGACTCCTATCCGCTGCACCAAGCCGCAGCAGGTGCAGAAGCACCTGTGTAAGATCCTCACCTAGCAGGTCCTGGATTGCGATTTCGCCCACGTTGCGAGCAACATTGTGCAGCCTGAGGCCACACGCTTCAAAAGCGGGTGCAAGCCTGGCTTCGACTTCATCAGCGCGCATACGCACGAGGATCGCTATATCGTGCGGCTCGACATTGCCCGCCTGCACCTCGCGCTCGATCCACTGCGATAGACAAAGGCTTTCCTCATCTTCGCTCGCAAATTCCCAGATCGCCGCTATTTCGCCGTCAACTAAGCGGTCGGCGCGAGCTTCGGGTTCCTCGACGGAGGGATCGATTCTGCTTGCGATCACGTGCTGAATTCGGACCAGATCCTCATGCGAACGCCAGTTTGAGATCAGGGATATTCTCTGCGCACCGAAGTGCTCCTCGAACTGGGCAAAAGCGTCCGGCAAAGCACCCGCCCACACCATTATACGCTGCTTATCATCGCCCACGGCTGTGAAGATTGCTTCGCTGCCATGGAAAGCGGTACGCAGAAGCTGGAATTGGGCGAACGTTGTGTCCTGAAACTCATCCAGAAACACTACGGGATATGTGAGATGCAGGGCTTTAAGGATCGACGGGTTCTCCCGAATAAGCAAGTCGACCAGCCGGTTGAGCATCGGAAACGACAGCGGCACATTATCGTAGTCGTTGTATTGGGAGTGCCAATACTCGGCGACCGCCCTCTGAAGCTCAGTACCTTCATTAGCGACCGGCAAGCGCGCCCTGGCGATCGCTCGCTCGAGCTGCTGGACATTCAGGCCACGGAAATTATGGGTCTCCAGAAAACTATCGTAATCCTGCCTACGGGGCATCACGATACAATAACCGGCCGGGGGGCGATAGGGATCTGGAATCGCTGCGCGAAAGCGATCCAAAAGGTTCTTCGCGAATGCGTCAAAGGTATAGGAATTAAAGCGTCGGGCTTGCTCGGGTGGGCAGCGTACCGAAACGCGTTCCGCAAGATTGCGGGCTGCATCCCGTTTGAAACTGATGGCAAGTATACGTTTTGGCGCCGGACACAAGCCGGTCTGAAGCATGTAAGTTGCCTTTTGCGCCAGAAACTCCGTCTTTCCCGCTCCTGCTCCCGCAGTGACGAGAATGCTTTGAGCCGTCTCTCGCAGCGCTTCCCACGCACGCGGCTCAAGTACAGAGACTCCTTGCGGAGTCCAGTCTTCCGGGCGCAGGAGGCTCATCCTTCATCGTCCCCAAGGCCGAGCTCTTCCTTCAGATACTCGATCAATGCCTTCAGCTCAGGTGGTGCACCTTCGGCGAGATCGTCTTTTTCGATGCGGGCAAGCGCAGTGATGTGTGTCTCCGGTTTGCTTCGGCTCAAAAAGAGGTAGGGATACCACTTGAACTCATCATCGTAGTCATCATCGTACAATTCGGGATCACCGTCGGTCTTTAGAGTGACAGCCTTCTTGTCCCGGATAGCGTTGGTACCAGCACGCGGTCCGCGGCCTCCAGGATTGGGACGCTGATAGGCCTCAGGGAAAGCACTCAGCATGGCGAAATCGATGTCGAGGGGAAACGAAAAAAATATCCCCTCATTCCTGAGCGCCCTCAGCCATTCGTTATCCTCGCCTTCATTCAGCAGGTCTCTGTCCTCAATATCGCCAACATCGTCAGGGTCGATCGTGCCGTTCTGGACAAGCACATTTTCGCTGAGGTCGTTATCGATCTCCCCCAGATTGTCGAGAACTCCGGCGATCAGGGTCGCGCCGCCGTGCTTCCGCCCGAGATCTAGATCTAGCAGAGTCGCGTGCGGAATCCCAAGGTCGTTAAGAAGTCGCCAGAAATGGCTGACATACCTCCCCCCGAGGGGCACAATCGGCACAAAAGATGGATCGAGTTGAACACCCATCGCCTCCGCGATACGGGGGACCACGATCCGCTCAGAGTCACCCTCGCCGAGAATAACGAAGCGAGCAAAGTAAAGCTCCGGGTAGGACCTGATGGCGAGGCGAACATACCTGCTGGCTTCCCCATCGCCTTCCGGGAGCTTAAGCCTCCGAACACGTGCCCGTCGCCGCTCGCGGTTGAGCCTGAAGTAACGCACCTCCGCCGGTTCAATTCGGCTAAGGATTGCTGGCGAATGGCTCGATAGAGCAACCTGGGCGGACGAGAGCATGCCAATTTCCCGCGCCTGCATAACAATTCGGGAAAGAAAAAAGGGAGAGAGGCTATTCTCGGGCTCTTCGATCGCAAGCAATGTAAGGCAGGTCCGCCGGAGTTTCTCCTGATCAAACGAGCTGTCCTCAGCAGATTGCGCGAACACGTCTTTCTCAATCTCCAACGTAGCTGCCGTGAGTGCTATGTGGAAGAGAGAGCGCTGGCCATCGCTAAGGTCTGCCAACGCACGCTCCTGCCCTGCTTCATCGGGCGAAAAAGCGAATTCCGCCTTTCGGACCAACTCCTCGAACCGGCTTTCGACAAGGTGCAGGACCGGCTTAGTGTCCGTGTCACCCTCATGAACCTGCGTCCAGCGCTTGGAAAGACGCTCAATGATAAATTGCGCGGGGGCTTCGCGCTCGAACCGCCGTTGGATGTTCTGCGCGTTTACGGCGCTACGCTCTCGAAACGTCTCCGACCATCTCGCTGCCTGCCACAGGCGGCCCTTAAGCAAAGCGGTCACCTGCCCTGCGGCGTCCCGAAAAGCCGGGACATAGATAAGTTGGATAGCGCCGCGCTCGACAGCCTGCACCCGCTTGCAATCCTCCCACTCGAAATCATCATCGAGCGTGATAATCCACCGGAGATCCTCGTCTATGCTGCCGTCCGGCGTACCGTCGTCGGTCCATGTAGCCTGCAGTCTCATCCTTGCCTTGAGCGGAGCGCCCGGCTCAGATGCGGCCATCTGGAGGAAGAATTCTGGAACCGCGTCGGTAGCAGCATCTTCATCGAGGCCTTCCAACTCCGGGAATGAGAAAAGCACCTCGATCGCAAGAGTCGCCCCTGACTGAATTTCCTGCCGATCGGCAGGCAAATGGAAATCCTGACGCCTCACGATGCGCTGAGAGGGTGAAATGCCAAATAAACGCGATAACGCCTGGAAGGCGGCTGTCTTGCCGGAGCCATTACCGCCGACAAATGCAGTGACGCCTCTCTCTAGCTTGATCTTGGTCCCTCCCGGGCCGAAGCAGCGAAAATTTTGGATGTATATCTTCTCGATCTTCATTTCCTGAAATCCGAACTCGCGTACATTGTCATGGCGACCGCAGCCGTGCCGGAAACATCGGCCTGACTTTCCTAATACATAAACAACTCAGCAGAGCCTCTTGGTTCACAATGGCACCTCGGCAACCCATGGTCGCCGTGGCTGGAACAACCGTCGAATTCGGTCCGGTTCGAGCGCCTGCTCAGGTACTTAAAGAGTACCCATTTCAGAGGCCGTTCCGTTCGGCCGAGCGCAAGAATTCGGCCAAACGATCTTAGTATTGATCTCGGATAATCTCCAAGGTCGCAATTTAGTATCATAATTTTCAATCGGAATCTACTCTACCCCTATACAAAGAATCAAAATACTCTCGCAGGAGCTTCGGATTAAACATCCCCGGACGAATGTGATAGATTCGTGATAGAGACCCGAGAAAAGGACGGGAAAGGGAGGAAACGGTCGGAAGAGACGGAAACCTGTTTTCGCGCCTTTTCTTAATAATTACGGGAAATCCGACAAGCTTGCAAGGGCTTATAATTATTATGTTTTTAGCTTAAATTCGCCCTCAAAATCCCCCGCTCGCAAGAGCATGTCGGTTCGATTCCGACCTCCGGCACCATGATTTTAAAAAGGGGATAGCGCCATCGGTGCTATCCCCTTTCCGTATCCGGCACTCTTATTTTTTGAAGCGATCGTAATCAAGCTCTTCAACAGATATGATCTTGACATCTTTCATATCCGGATGATCAGGGTTAATCAGGTAGTTGAATTCATGCGGGACCAGAACAGAGGGGACTTGCAGCAGGAGCTCTTTCCCGGAATCAACCCATCGTTTCCCGTATTCCTGGAGAACTTCGGGAGCAGGATATTTTTTCCAGTCAGGGGGAAGACTCGAAACATCCAATATCCTCAGCGACGCTTTATCGGGCACCTTGATGCCGGCCACCCTGACAGCGGGAAAAGGGATTGTGCTCTTCATGTGTGCGTAGAATTCCATTGCCGCCAGCGCCCGACTTTCAGCCGTATAAATGACCGGAATACCAGCGGGGCTCCAACGGCTCCCGGCAATTCTTGGTCCCGTTCCCGTCAGATCCTTGATGTAATTTAATTTTGCAACACGGTAGAGAATCATCAGGAAACAACGCCGTGCTCAATTCTGGTCAGCTCCGTCAGAACAAGATCTATACCGAAATCGGATTCCATAAGCTCGAGAGGCGTTTTTCCCCCCAGGGCAATACTCTCGGATTTGAGCCAGTCATTGCAGATCTTCCGGTCCTCGAACACTTCCTCGCATCTCTGGCTTACCATGGCAATTCTTAAAATACGTTCAGAAACTGCGGAATTCAAATTATCTGCGCCTGATTTATACCTGGATAATGTTTTTTTGCTGATCATCAGAAGCAGGGCAAGTTCATCAGTTTTAATGGAAAGGTCTTCCTCCAGCTTGCTGATACTTTTTTTCGGTAAACCCTTTTTGCTGAGCGAAATCAGATCAATTATACTTCGAACAGCATTTTTTTCGGTGCCCTCGATTCCCAGCCTTTTCATCACTTGCGCTATTGCCATGACAAAATCCTTTCCGGTCAGGTCAATTGTCTTAATTATAAGGACAACTGTCTATGAAGTAAAGCAGAATAAATATCATTCGACATGAAGCGAATAATTGAGATAATCGCTTCACGGCATGAAGTCTCCGGCTATTCAGATAAAAAAGGGGGCCTCCGCTCATCGGAGAACCCCTTTTTTATCAAATTTCCTGCAGCAATTAATTATCGGGTTCCAGAAACTCAGGACATCCGAACTCGGGACCCTGAACTCAGGACTCGGAACTCGGGACTCGGGACTCTTTACCGGGTGGGTATGGTCAAGAGCGGCTGCGCCACCGGAACCTCCACGGACTGAAGAGAGAAGAGCAATCCGAGCAGCGAGAAATAGGCCCGGGAATTGAAATCCTCTTCGGCTATATAATGCCATGCGCCCCGGTAATTCACCGCGACATAGGCCCCGGCCGGCGGCGCCGAAGACGACCGGATGCGTATCAGCCCGCCGTGAAGTCCGCGCCGGTTTTTCAGGTCATCCGGCAAGGCCTTTATCCACGGTATTCTCTTTTCCCTGTCCTGCGCCGCCACTTGCGAGATATCGTACATGACATTGAAAAAGCTCTTCATCTTGATCGGAACACAGCTTGCTACGCCCGTATCGCACCGCAAAGCAAGATTGATCCTCGCCTGCAGGCGGCCGTCCGGCAACGTTGTCTTCCGGCTTTTGACTCCCAGCAGCCGGTCGATTTTTTCCGCATCCCGCGAGCTCTGGAATCTCATGAGCACAGGGATCACCGGCATTCCGCTGGAATCTTTATCCAGGCCGGGAAGCTCCAGCTCTTCCCGGTTCTGCATCCCTGCCCATAAAGCGGACAATTCCAGAAAGCCCCGGTACGATTCAATCAGGGGGTGGTCCTTCGGCCAGTTATTGCTGTAGTTGTACAGGGGCCCGATGTGATGCACGGTTGTCCAGAGCATGGTGCCGATACTCCACCCGGAGCGGCTCATCAGAAGAAAACGGTCCGGAGGAATTTCCGACATAAGCTGCTTTATTGCCTGGGAGCCCTGGAGAGGGGCGTACGTGATAGTCGGCACCTCGGAATAGGATGTGCCCACGGCGGCTTCCACATAGTTCGGCGCGGAAGCTGTTCTGAATTCAGCCAGCGAGCCTTTCGCCCCGACAGTAGCCCCATAGTTGAACGACGAAGACACGGATCCTACCTGGAGAAAAAACATCGGCTCGAAGTAGCTCGCCCGGACGAGATTGACCAGCAGGTCCTCATTGTTGCTCCTATGGATGCTGATATTGTAGTCGATGCGGTTCCCCTGCAGGGACTTGGGCCCGAGGGAGCATCCCGAAACGGCCATGGCGAGAATAATGACAATCAGAACGGCGCCGCGGATTGAAATCAACCTGATCATGATATTGTCTCCGGGAATATTCTTGAAATCGGGTGAATGCAGTGATGAAATACGATTTCAATCCTGCAGCGGTCCCTTCATTTTCTCCCTGCAACTTCGAAAAGATGAGTACGTCTGCTTATATTCAAAAAATCCATTCCGGTCAACGGATTTATATTGAAAATCGCCTGCTTCGGGAGACCCGGCCGTGCGTCGCGCGTCTTTCAATATAATCGGACAATACCGGATTTCTTTGCGCTCATGCTTCCCTTACCGCCTGCGGAAATGATATATTCTTTTCAATTCATCTACAGGACGGAATTATGGCGGAAGGTAATGAAAAAACGAGTTTCTTCGAGCGGCTGAAAAAGGGATTATCCAAGACGCGGCAGAGCCTGATCCGCAACGTCGATCAGATCATCTTCGGCGAAAGGGTGATCGACGCCGATCTCTTCGAGGAGCTCGAGGAGACGCTCATCGCGGCCGATCTCGGACCGACGTTCACGTATGAGCTTATCGATGAGATCAAGGAACGCGTGAAGAGAAAAGAGCTGGACAATCCCGAGGCGCTGAAGAAGGTGCTGAAGGATAAGATGATCGGCATTCTGCGGCCGGACGGAAAACCCGATGAAGACATCCCCCCCGACCGGCTGCACGTCATCATGATGGTCGGCGTCAATGGAACCGGAAAGACGACAACCATAGGAAAACTGGCGCACGGGTTCGCGGGCCGGGGGAGACGGGTAATGCTGGCTGCAGCCGATACGTTCCGGGCCGCGGCAATCGAGCAGCTTGAGGTCTGGGGCAGGAGGTCCGGCGCACCCGTTGTTAAACAGAAAATGGGAGCCGATCCTTCCGCGGTTGTTTTCGATGCGCTGAAATCGGCCGCCTCCCAGGAAGTGAATATCCTGATCGTGGACACGGCGGGCAGGCTCCATACGAAAGTCAATCTCATGGAGGAGCTCAAGAAGATGAAGCGGATCATGGAAAGGGAATCGCCGGGAGCGCCTCACCAGATCCTGCTTGTCCTGGACGCCACGACGGGACAGAACGCCATTAATCAGGCGCGGATGTTCCGCGATGAAGTGGGGGTCACCGGGATCGTCCTGACCAAGCTGGATGGAACGGCCAAGGGAGGGATCGTCATCCGGATCGCCCGCGAACTCGGGATACCCATCCGCTACATCGGCGTCGGCGAGGATCTCGAAGACCTGCGGCCCTTCGACGGCGAGCAGTTTGTGAATGCGTTGTTCTAAACTGCCGGGGGCAATGGGTAATAGGTTCCGGGTAACAGGCAGGTATTTGGAGACGATTAACTTACCCCATTACCCATAACCTGTTACCGGCAGAATTTGAGAAATGAAAATATTTGCCTTTGGCGACATACACGGATGCATTACGTATCTTGAAGACCTGTTCCGGAAAGTGCGAAAAAAGATCGACAGGGATGAGGATCTTATCGTATTTATCGGGGACTACATCGACAGGGGTCCGGATCCCGCCGGGGTCGTGGATTTCATCCTCGAATTGAGGAAAGCGTACAGGACGGTCTGTCTCGCCGGGAATCACGAGCAAATGCTTCTGGATTACTACTATCACGCGAGGAACAGGGAGCTTTACTTTTCCAACGGAGGGACTACCACGATCATGTCGTACGGAATCGTGTCCACTCCGTCCGGAAAGCGGATCAACATCCCTCCGGAGCACCTTGAGTTCTACGGATCGCTCCTCCCCTATTACGAAACGGAAAAGTATATTTTTGTCCACGCCGGAATCAGACCGGGTGTTTTTCTGCAGGACCAGGACCCTGTCGATCTCGCCTGGATCCGCAGCGAATTCATTTACTCGGATTTCGATTTCGGCAAGACGGTCATATTCGGCCATACTTCCCAGCTCTTCCGGCCTTACGTGGACAAATACAAGATCGGGATCGACACGGGCGCGGTTTACGGAGGGAAACTGACGTGCCTGGAGCTCCCCGCGATCCGTTTCCATCAGGCGCCATGAAGATCATAGAATGCGTTCCGAATTTCAGCGAGGGGAAAGAAAAGGCGGTGATCGCCCGGCTGGAAGAAGCCGTCTGCGCCGTTGCCGGTGTAAAGCTGCTCGACACCTGCGTCGATCCCGATCACAACCGGACCGTGCTGACGTTCATCGGAGATCCTGATTCCGTTGTGGCAGGGGCGGAAGCGGCCGGCGCGGCGGCAATCGAGCTGATCGACATGTGCGCCCACACCGGAGCCCATCCGCGGATCGGGGCGGCGGACGTTGTCCCTTTCGTTCCGCTGCGCGGCGCGCGGATGGCGGACGCAGTGGAAGCGGCGCACAGGTTCGGCAGGAGTTTCGGAGAGCGGTACGGAACACCCATCTATTTTTACGGCGAAGCGGCTCTTGTCCCGGAGAGGAGAGAGCTTCCCTTCATTCGCCGGGGAGGCTACGAGCGCCTGAAAGAAAGAATATACCTTCCGGAATGGGAGCCCGATGCGGGCCCGCACACTTTCAACCCCCGCTGCGGAGCTGTAGCCGTGGGGGCCCGTGAGCCCCTCATCGCGTTCAACGTCAATCTCGCGTCCGATAACCTGGAAGTTGCGAAAAAAACAGCCGGCAGGATACGGGAGGCCAACGGGGGGCTCCCCTGCGTCCGCGCGATCGGAGTCCGGCTCCGGACGCGGGGAATAGTCCAGGTATCGATGAACCTCATCAACTACAAAATCACCCCGCTGCGAACGGTGTTTCAGGCCGTCAGGAACTGCGCCGCAGAAGACGGCGTGGAAATCCTCGAATCCGAACTGGTCGGGCTCGCCCCTGAAGGCGCCCTGAGTGAAGCGGATGCGGCGGAATTGCTGATAGCAAACTTCACGCCGGACAAAATCATCGAAAGACACCTTGCATAAAAAGAATAGACGGAACTCTTTACGTTATCTCCCGCTGATCTTCAGATCGAGAAACTTAAGGAAGGCCGGCTGGAATTTGCGGAAGAACTCGGCTCCTTTAACCGGATCGGAGGAGGGTAATTCAAGGGTCAGCGTAAAGACGTTCCGCTCATGGCCGGCATAATTCCCGAGCGAGCCCGGAAAATAACCGAATTTCTTTAACGGGTGGTCTGTTTCCCTGCTGATCCCGTCCAGCCACTTCTCAAAGGAATCAAGGTCCGAGGTAGGGCCGTCAAAATCGTAAAACCCGAGCGGCGAATGCACGCTCAGAATCTTTGCCGGTTTGAACCTCTTGATCAGGGCGATCTGAAAGAGGGTTTCCTGCTCGGATCCGGGTTTCCGGCCGGGATAATACCGCCGGTTCCCGTTTCCTTTCGATTTCCACTTGCGGAGCGCGTCCGCATGCCAGTCCCTCGTAGGAAAATTCCGGTTGATATCGATTCCATTTGCGTTGACGCGCGTCGGCGTGCGGCAGAGAAATCCGTCCGGATTCACCAGGGGAGCGATCACGATGCATTTGTCCCTGAACAGCGCAGGATTGTCCCTGAGGTATCCCGCAAGCCTCAGAAGGAGGTACACGGACGGCAGCTCATCCCCATGGACTCCGCCGAGAAAGAGAACGCAATCACCCTTTGCGCCCCCGAACCGGCAGAAGACAAGGGGGTTTCTGCCGCGGGTGACCCTGTGCCGCTCCCATTGAATCCCGCGCAGGCCCAAGTCCGTCCAGCCGAGCTTTCCGCATTTCCCCTCAAGGGAGGCAAGGAATTTGTCGACATCCCTGGGCACATCGTTGCGGCCGGCGGCCGGGGCCGGGGCCGGGATTAACAGAAAAAAAACAAGGGCAAAACATACAAGCCTGGCTTGCACCTGAATGACTCCTGATCGGCTTTCGACGGCTGTTCTTCTCACAGTTAATCGCGCAGGTCAAGCCCGGCGTTCACGGAAACGGAGGGCAACGTCAAAATACCGAAGGTGAGAGAGTGAGAAGGTAAGAGGGTGAGATAAAGAACCGGGGCCTGTGAATCAATCCCTCCGGAGGCCAAATTCGCTCACCATCTCACCTTCTCACCGTCTTAACTTCCGTCTTTCAGGCCGGAAGGCTGAAATAGAAAGTGGCGCCTTCGCCCTCTTTCCCCTCGGCCCAGACCCGGCCGCCGTGGCGGCGGATGGCGCGCTGCACGATCGCGAGCCCCACTCCCGTGCCTTCGAACCGGGACGAGTCATGCAGGCGCTGGAAGATGCGGAAAAGCTTTTCCGAATACTTCATGTCGAAGCCTACCCCGTTATCGCGGACATAGTACACGGTATACCTGTCCTCGGGATAGCTGCCGACTTCGATCCGCGCATCCGGACACGGCTTCGAGAATTTAATTGCATTGGAGAGAAGGTTGAGTACGACCTGCTTGATCAGGATTCTGTCCGCAAAGACCGGAGGGAGATTTCCTGCGATCAGTTCCGCCCCGCTTTCCGGGAAAGACTGCTTGAGTTCCATCCAGGCTTCCCGCACCACTCCTTCCATATCCAGGAGCTTCCTGTCCAGGACGTGGCGGCCCAGACGGGTGATGGTCAGGAGATCGTCGATAAGCTGTCCCATGCGCCTCGCATTGGTCCGGATGACGTCGAATCTCCGTTTCAATTCCCCATCCATCGCCGTCCCGTAGTCCTGGAGAATCATGCCGGCGAAGCCGTCGATCGCCCTCAGGGGCGCCCGCAGGTCGTGGGAAATGGAATGGGCGAAGGATTCGAGTTCCGCGTTGGCCGCTTCGAGCTGTAGACTCCGCAGGCGCAGCGACTCCTCCGCTTCCTTGCGTTCCGTGATGTCGATGCTGGTGCCGATCACTCTCACCGGACGGCCGGTCTTGTCCCTGATCAGGCGGGCCTTTACACTTATCCAGCGCACGCCTTTCTCGGGGTGGTTGAAACGGTATTCCATGACATCCTCGTTGTGGTCCGATTGAAAAAACCACTCCTGATGAAATTTTTTCAGCCGGGTGAGATCCTCGGGATGGACCCGCGATGCCCATCCTTCATAGTTCCCTTCGAATTCACCGACCGGGACCCCGAAGATCTCTTCCAACTGGGACGACCAGAAGAGACTGTCCGTCTCCAGGTCCCAGTCGAAAACGCCCACCCCTCCCGCCTGCTGCGCGAGGATCAGGCGCTCCTCGCTATCCCGGCATGCCTGTTCGACGCGCTTCTGTTCCGTGATATCCCGGCCCACCGCCTGGTACTCGATCAGGCGGCCGTCTCCGTCGAACAGGGCCCGGCCGATCCAGTCCAGCCAGTAGGTTCTGTCGGCAATTGTGACCTGCATGGCTATGGATTTTTCCGGGTCCGCGGGCGACGCCTCTCTCATGAGATTTTCCACCCGCTCCCGGTCCGTTTCGGTCAGGAACATGAACAGTTTCTGCCCGATGAGCTCTCTTTCCTCCATGTTTGCCACGCGGCAGAAAGCGGGGTTGACGAAAGTCAGCACCCCTCCCGGCTGGAAACGGCAGATCAGCTCCGACTGGGCCTCGACCACCTGGCGGTAACGTTCTTCTTTCTGCTTCAGGTCCGCTTCGATCTCTTTCCCGAAAGTGATGTCGATCAGGACCGACCTGATCCGGGCAGGACCCTCCCCGGCTGCGACTCTCCTGCTTTCCATCCGAACCCATGCCCCCGTCTTCAGCCGGATTTCACAGGCTCCTTCAGATTCCAGCAGCATGGACCTGAGGTGATGGTCAAAAACCGCGCGGCTGTCAGGATCTATATCAGTCCGGAGCGGAGAGCCGACCAGGAGCTTCTTCCTTTTCCCGAGCAGGCGCAGCGCCGCCCTGTTGACGTCCTTGATATTCCCGAAACGGTCCAGGATGAAGTAGGGCGGAGGGGCGTTCTCGAAAAGATCCCGGTACCTGCCCTGGTATTCCTCCAGGGTTCTCCTGCTTTCCTCCATCGCCCTCTGGTTTTCACGAAGCTGGAGATTCTGCTCTTCCAGCTCAGCCTCGTGGGCTTTAAGCTCTTTTATCAGTACATCCCTGTCGAGGTGGTCCATGAAGTCATTTACCGCTTATCTCTGTCGGCTTATGGCCATATAATTGTCCCATTTTATGCTGATTCATATCAGGATATTCCTGATTTCATTAAAGTGCGGGAAAGGCACAAAGAGGATTCAAGAGGTCAAGGGGCAAGGGTCCGAGGGTAATGAACGGGGCGCGAAAGGCGCGAAACGGAAAAGCGTAAATGTGGGAAAGGCGAAAGGTCCGAATCAGAAAGGGAATTCTGGACGGGATTTGTCTCCAGTCGAAATCAAGTCAAGTCCTTGAGAAAGCGCCGGCAGAAGCGATGGATCAGGGAAAATGCGGCTATTCCAAGGATAACGGCCAAAGCGGAAGGCCAGGTGATCCCTGTCATGGAGACTCCGAGCGCCGTTCCCGCAGCTGGAGGATGTTCCGTGTCGGTAACGACCATCGTCAAAATTGAGAACCCCACGGCGAGGGCAAAGGCGAGGTGATCGAAAAACCGGGAAAAGTGAAGAAAAGAGAAAGCTGTTCCCCAGAACAAGCCTATGAGGTGTCCGCCGATGACATTGCGCGGCTTAGCCGTTGGATATCCGGGCATGGCAAAGACAATGAAAGCCGTCGCACCCAGGGACGCGATTATGACGGAATGTTCCAAACTCAGGAAAATGAGGACGAAGAAAACGGTCAAAGCGGCCATTGCACTCTGGATCAAATAGTGCTTCCAGAAAACCGGAAACTTCCTGTCCACTCCATGCTCCTTTCCGGAAATGCTCTTAGCACACCTGGCCCCCTGTTTCCAATAGAGTTATCGGCTCCACCCCGGCCATGATCGCCCTGATCGCGGCCGCGAGCCTTGTTATTTGAGGGCAGGCGCATAATCCGGTCAAGAGTGGTAACGGAGCATCAATTCCAGCGGGTCCGGGTAGAAATACCATTGCCTGCCGAGGTACTCCTGCCCGTATTTTTGTATGTAATGTCTGACAATGGTGAGCGGCACGATAAGCGGGAGCCGCCCCTCGCGGTAATCGCCCAGGCGCTCGAGGAATTCCTGTTTTTCGTCCGGAGCGATCTCCCGCTTGAAATAGCCCATTGCGTGCATGAGCACGTTCACGTGCTTTCGGGCAGTCGGTATTGCGGCTGCCGCCTGCAGAAGATTTTTTTCATAATCGGAATAGACGGCGTCAATGCCGGTCCCGGGGCCGGCGGCCATCCTGCCCATTATACGGCAATGCCTCTCGCTGTGAGAAAGAAGGAGCAGTTTATGGCGGGCGTGAAAATCCGTCAGACCGGCCCTGCTTCTTCCGGAGCCGAGGCGGTCCCTCCAGCGCCGGAGCAGAAATATGCGCTCGATAAAATTCTCCCTGAGCTCCGGGTCGTGCAGGCGGCCTTCTTCCTCCACAGGAATCAGCGGATGCCGGACAGCAAAGTGCCGGGCGAAGATCCCGGAGCCCCTGCGCCGGGCCCCTGATTCGCCTCGGATAATCGAGCGGAAGACCCCACATGAAGGCGAGCCGCTCTTGAAGACGAAACCGTCGAGACTGTCCGCACCAAGTTCCTCAACCCGGCGGCTCGCCCAGAGAACAAATTGATCCGTCAGATCGCGTCCGGTCCTGACGGAAACAAGACGGGGCCTTTCGGGCTCTCCCTCGAGCCTCATCGGCTCCCGCGGCACTCCGAACCCGCACTCCACTTCGGGACAGACAGGAACGAACTCGGCATACGCGCCGAAATTGCCTGAAAGACAGCTGTCCAGCCTGTGGCCGCCGTCATACCGGACGGACTCACCCAGAAGACATGAACTTACGCCCAGCCGGATCTTTTCCAATTGAACGCCTTCCGAAAAGATAGTAATTTATATTATCATATCCAGATACGAACGAGGAGAGACCGATGCTTAAGGAGTGTATCCGGCTGATTAATGATGAGGCTTTCTGCGTCCTGGCCACTTCTTCATCCGACCGGCCGCACACGTCGCTGATGTCCTATGCCGCGGATTCCGAAGGCCGGGAAATCTTTCTCGTGATGCATCGAAACACGAAGAAGTACAAAAAAATGGAGGTAAATCCCCACGTCAGCCTTCTTGTCGATTCGCGGACGTCGGACCGGACTGAAGGCACGGAAAAGATCAAGGCCCTCACGATCAGCGGAACCTTCCGCGAATTCATGGAAGAAGCCAGGAGAGAGTACGCCCGGAAGCTTCTTCTGGAAAGGCATCCATCCTTGAGCAGTTTCATCAACGATCAGGAATCGGAAATCGTCTCCATCAGGATCGATTCGTTCCAGCTCGTATCGGGATTCCGGGATATCTACTACTGCAAGATCGAACAGCCGTAAACTTGATGTCAAAATGGGGCAAGGGGATATTTAATTCTGTTCTTTCAATCCCCCTGCCCCATTTTCAATCCCGACGTCTCTCTCAAGGACGCACTCAACTGCAGGGATAAAAAGCCTCCTGACTTCTCAACCTCTCATCTTGTATGTTAATTTACCTTTCACCAATGCTGTAGTAAAGTTCTGTAACTGAATTTTCAGCGTCGTGGCAGACCGTCTCTCATCTGGGCCAAAACCCGCTGAGAAGCTTGGGTCGCCACGACGCTCTCCAATTAACCCGAACAGTTGCCTGGGACTCCCTGGAGATCCCGCATCTTCCGCAAGACCGGGAAAAGGAGATATCATGAATCAGCAAGGACCCTTTATCGGCATCGATGTATCCAAAGACAAATTTGATGCGGCCGTCCGACCTTCGGGAGAATCAAAAATGTTTGCAAACACTCACGAAGATCTGCGGCATCTTACCCAGTACATCCTCTCTTTGAAGCCCGTGCTTGTCGTCCTGGAGGCCACCGGAGGCCTTCACAGGGCCGTCCTCAGCACTCTAGCCGCTGAGGGATTGCCGGTGGTAGCAGTCAACCCCAGGCAGGTTCGTAACTTTGCTAAAGCGACCGGAACCATCGCCAAAACAGATCGTATCGACGCCCAGCTTATCGCTCGTTTCGCCGAAGCGCTCCGACCGGAAGTCCGCCCTCTCAAAGATGAGCAGGCCGAAAGACTCCAGGCCCTCGTCACCCGGCGGCGACAGCTTGTCGACATGCTCACAGCCGAAAAGAACCGTCTGTCCAGTGCTCCGAAGTGGGTCCAGAAGGACATCCGGGCACACATCCAAATCCTGGAAAGGCGACTCAAGCACATTGAAGACGAACTCGACAAGCTCATCAAAAAGAGTCCTCTGTGGCGGCATAAGGAAGAAATCCTCCAGAGCATGCCTGGAATTGGTCCTGTCCTGACCAGGACGATTATTGCCGATCTGCCGGAACTCGGTACGCTCAATCGCCACCAGATCGCCGCCTTGGTGGGGGTAGCACCCTTCAACCGCGATAGTGGATGCTTCAAAGGCAGACGAACCATCTGGGGAGGACGCGCTCACGTTCGTTCCGTCCTCTACATGAATGCTGTAGCGGCCGTCCGCCACAACCCCGTTATCAAGGCCTTTTATCAACGGCTGCGTCAGGCCGGAAAACGCTTCAAAGTAGCTATCACGGCCTGTATGAGAAAGATCCTGATCATCCTCAATACGATGATCAAAAACGATGCGTGCTGGAATCTTACTTAGTCTTTCGCTTTGTTCTTGACAGACAGTTGCTTCTTAACGTCAATCCTTGTTCGGGCGCAGGAATGCGCCTCCACCCGCAATTGCCCGCAGTTTCTTTTATTTGTCTTTTGCAGCCTTTCGAAGTGTATGAAAAGCTCTCCAAACCGGAGCGATCCGGAATCCTGCCGAATGTGGATTACATAAGGATCACGGCAGATTGGAGTGGCCCGGGCCGAGGTATGTTCTTTGCTTTTTAAATTCAAAGACTCGAAAATCCTTTTCTTCTTAATGTCGA
>Ga0116160_1000236_pt1 | contig 68371 bp, 61 predicted proteins | sample AD_JPNAS2_MetaG_FD_89879 | JGI IMG/M metagenome (GOLD analysis project Ga0116160, IMG submission 89879) | Active sludge microbial communities of municipal wastewater-treating anaerobic digesters from Japan - AD_JPNAS2_MetaG | ecosystem: Engineered > Bioreactor > Anaerobic > Digestate | place...
CGTGGAGATCGCCCTCACGGGCGGCGGGCGGCGCGTCCGCCAGGTGGACATCCCGAAGGGCGATCCGCGGGATCCGATGGAGGCCGCCGATCTGGCCGACAAGGTCCGGCAGTTCGCCGGCGACCGGGACCGGGCGAATACGGAGCGGATCATCGCGATGATCCTCGACCTCGAAACCCTCGTGGACATCCGGGAATTGACCCCCCTGATTTGAACATCGACCGTGGCGCGGTTGTGGATCGGGGGTCGTTTGAGTTCCACGTCATACATCGGTATACGGAAAAAGAATCCCTTGCAAAGGGCGTGATGATCGAAAAAAGGGGCGTAAAATATGGATTTCAATTTGAACGACGAACAGAAGATGCTGCTCCAGACCCTCCAGGCCCTGGGGGAGCGCGAGAAGTTCAAGGAGCGGGCGGCGGAGATCGACCGGACGGGGGCGTTTCCCGCCGACCTGATGGCCCGCTACGCCGAGATGGGCCTCCTGGGCATGACGCTGTCGGCCGACCACGGCGGCGGCGGCCAGCCGGCGATCAACGCCATCCTCGCCATCGAGGAGCTGGCCAAGTTCAGCCCCATGATCGCCGCCCCCGTCTTCGAATCGAACGTGGGGCCGGTCCGGGTGATCGACTTCTTCGGGACGGAAGCGCAAAAAAGGGCCATTATCCCGGGGGTTTGCCGTGGCGAACTCAGCGTGTCCGTCTGCATGACGGAGCCGGAAGCGGGTTCCGACCTGACCGCGCTGAAGACGAAGGCCGTCGAGGACGGCGACCATTACATCGTCAACGGGCGGAAAGTCTTCATCACCGGCGGCGGACACGCGAGCCACTACATGGTCTACACCCGCTTCGGCGACACCCCCGGCTACAAGGGGATCGGCGGTCTGCTCATCGAGAAGGGAACGCCCGGCTTCACCTTCGGCAAGCAGGAGGATTTCCTGGGGCTCAGGGGCATGCCCTCCTGCGAGCTCATCTTTGAGGACGTCCGGGTCCTCAAGGAAAACTGCGTTATTCAGGCCGGGGACTTCGGCAAGCTCATGCTGACCTTCGACATCGAGCGGTGCGGCAACGCCGCCATGTGCCTCGGGACGGCGGGGGGGGCGCTCCGGGAATCAATCGCCTACGCCCAGGCACGCCAGGCGTTTGGCCGGCCGATCTGCGAGTTCCAGGCGATCCAGTTCATGACCGTGGACATGGCGATGAAGCTCGACGCGGCGCGCCTGCTGGTGTACCGGGCCGCCTGCGGCGCCGGGCAGGGCCTGCCCTCCATGTACGAGGCCTCGATGGGGAAGTGCTTCGCCAACGAGATGGTCATCGACGTGACGAACGCCGCCATGCAGATCTTCGGCGGCTACGGGTACAGCAAGGAATTTCCGGTGGAGCGGATGCTCCGGGACGCCCGGGCCTGGGGGGTGGCCGGGGGGACCGTGCAGATGCTCCGGATCACCCTAGCGAGCGTCCTGTACGGCCGGCGCTTCGACCAGCGCCGGGGAAAGTAGGGGGCGGTCCGGGAGTTTTCCCGCAGGCCAATCGGGACAAGATCCTGAGCGGGCGGGAAGACTCACGGACCCGTTTGAGATTGCAACGTGACAGCATCATCATGAGGAGGGGGAAATGGGTACGTATTACCGCGATGCGCAGCATCTTTACGAAATCTACGGGTATTTCATGGAGCGGGTCCTCTCGGACGAAAAGATCGGCCCAAAGATGGCCAAGGCGGGTATCATCATCCGCTTCATCTACACCGACCCGGAGTCCGAAATCACCATCGATTTGAAGAACCCCCCGACCAAACCGGGATTGGCCGGAAGTTACTACCTCGGCCCCTGTGACCTGAAGGAGGACGTCTGGTCGAAGCAGGCGGCGGACTTTTCCCACAGCTTTTGGCACGGCCTGGAGAACCCCGTCGCCGCCGTGACCCGGGGGAAGGTCAAACAGGGAGGCAAGATCACCGCGATGATGAAGCTCCTGCCCGTGGTGAAGCCCGCCTTCCAGATGTTCCCCGTCATCCTGAAGGAGATGGGTTATGAGAACCTGATCCTCAAAAAGGGTTAGGAAAACCGCCCCATGCCCCGCCATTCCCCATCGACCCGGATTGCTCCTTGATCCTCTTATCTAACGGAGCGGACCGGCAGGACGCGATAGTATTGGGCGGTTGTCTGGGGATCCCATCCCTGGGCGGCCTTGATGCGGAAGGCAAAGGCGCAGGCAAGGTCGCCCCGCGTTTCCGATGACCACAGTTGGTCGCACGTCAGGTCGACCAAGGGGGTGGCATAGATCTCCCCGTAACGGGTGCTCCCCTCAAACACGAGACGGTAACATTCCGCCGGCTGCCGTTTGGTCGAGTCATACAATTGCCCGATTTCCTCCTGCGTCGGCATCCGCCAGTCCGAAAACCCTCCCCCGCGGTAGGTCCGACAATAGCTCCGGGCATCCGGCCAGTTGATATCGGATCCGTTGTCCTTTGCCGCCCACATCAGGTTCGTGACCGGGTCCAGGACGGTCCCGTCGCTGTACGCCACGAACCGGCCATCCTGGCCCGTTTCCCGTGCGGGGGCCGTTGCGGGAGCCACCCTGTCCGTCTGGGGAATGAACCGCGGAACCACGACCCAGACCGTCATGAGCAGGGCCAAGCCGCACCCCCCGAGAAACCCCGTGTTCACGCCGCCCTCATGCCGGAGGGACTGAAGCAGCATGGGTTCATTGATGATGAAGCGCTGCGCGTCGGCGATTTTCTTCGCGACACTGGCATGATACAAGGCGTTTGCGTAAATCGAAAAGGCGATCCACGAGCCGGATAACACGGCGACGCCGATGGTCGGGGCCCCAACACCCTGCAAAATCCCCGCGAGCAAAACGATTTCCACGAAAAAAAGGAACCATCCATACATTTTCCGATAGATGGCCCAGCCCCCGCCGAATAAAAACGCGGCCCAGTTCCAGCCTGCCTTTATCCCCGGAAGGTGTCGGTCGAATTCATGAAATTTCTCGAGGTAGTAGTTCTCGTTTGTTCCCCCGAGGAAGGCTTTGTAGAGTGCCTCAGCCCGCTCCAGCGGGTCTTCCCGGGGCACGGAGTCCGCCGAAACCGGCTGAGGCGGCGACACCGGGGGCGCTTGTTTTTGAAAATCTTCCCGGCCCTCCGGTCGGGATTCAGGGGCTTCCCGCCCGTCCAGACCCTCCCGGGGGGGTGTCTGGACCCGCCGTTCACCGCAATAGACGCATTTCGCGGCGCCTCTTTGTATCCACTCCTCATCGCAGAATGGACATTTTGCCATAACCGGCCCCCACGGAAATCCCCGAACCCCGCCATTCCCCGGGATGCGTCATCCCGCGAAGAAACCCCTAAGCCGTTGGTTCCGTATCGTCCTCCCGATCCAGGGGAGGCGCGTCCGCGTCTTCTGAAGCTAGGGCGTCCTCCTGACCGTTCGCTTCCTCCACCTCCCGCTCCGCCCTCGCCAGTCCCACCAGGCGCTCCTCCGGCTCGAGTTCGATCAGCTTGACCCCCTGTGTGCTGCGATGGATCACGGGGATTTCGTCCACGCGCATCCGGATGATCTTCCCTCCGTCGCTGATGAGCAGGATGTCTTCGTCGCCGACAACCTGGGAGATGCCGGAGACCGTGCCGACCTTCGGGACGGTCTTCAGATTGATCGTCCCCTTGCCGCCCCGGCTCTGGTGCCGGTACTCCTCGATGGCCGTCCGTTTGCCGTAGCCCCGCTCGGAGACCGTCAAGAGCGTCGTCCCCTCGGCGGGGATTTCCACTCCGACGACGACGTCGTCCTCGTCCATCCGGATCCCGATGACGCCGCGCGCGGTCCGCCCCACCTCCCGGACGTCCTCCTCGTGGAAGCGGATGCCCTGCCCCTTCTTGGTCCCCAGGAAGATATCCTGATTGCCCGTGGTGAGCTGCACGTCGATGAGTTCATCGCCCTCGTCGATCGTGATGGCGATGATCCCCGTCGAACGCGGATTGGCATAGGCCGTCAGATCCGTCTTCTTGATGATCCCGCGCTGGGTCACCATGACGACGGACTTTCCGGCGACGAATTCCCGGACCGGCAGGATGGCCGCCACCCGTTCACCGGGGTTCAGGTTGATCAGGTTGACGAGAGCCTTGCCCTTCGCCGCCCGTCCGGCCTGTGGAATCTGGTAGACCTTGAGCCAGTACACCCGGCCCAGGTTCGTGAAGATCAGCACGTAGTTGTGCGTGGAGGCGATGAACACCCGCTCTACGAAATCCTCTTCCTTCGTCTGCATCCCCATCTTGCCGCGTCCGCCGCGGCGCTGACTGCGGTAGAGGCTCACGGGATTTCGCTTGATGTAGCCGCTGTGGGAGACGGTCACGACCATGTCCTCTTCGACGATCAGGTCCTCGATGCTAATGTCCTCGGAGCTGATCACGATCTCCGTGCGGCGTTCGTCCCCGTAGCGGGCTTTGAGCTCCGCGAGCTCCGCGACGATGACGTCCAGGATCTTCATCGGGTCGCCGAGGATCCCCTGAAGTTCGGCGATGAGCCGGGTCAGTTCGGCGAATTCCTGCTCGATCTTCTCCCGCTCCAGCCCCGTCAGGCGCTGGAGGCGCATCTCCAGAATGGCCCGGGCCTGAACCTCGGACAGACCGAAGCGGGCGCACAACGCTTCACCGGCCGCTGGAGGGTTCGCGGCCGCCTTGATCACGGCGATGACCTCGTCGATCCGATCAAGCGCGATCAGCAGTCCCTTCAGGATATGGGCGCGCTCCTCGGCCCGCGCCAGCTCGAATCGGGTCCGGCGCGTCACGACCTGCCGGCGAAACTCCACGAAGCTCTCCAGCATTTCCTTCAGGTTGAAGACGCGGGGCTGGCCGTGGTCAATGGCCAGCATGATGATGCCGAAGGTCGCCTCCATCTGGGTGTGCTTGTAGAGCTGGTTCAGCACGATGGCCGACGGCTCGTCCTTCTTGAGGTCGATGACGATCCGGATGCCTTCACGATCCGACTCGTCCCTGAGGTCGGCGATGCCCCCGATCTTCTTTTCCTTGACGAGCTCGGAGATGGCGGCAATCAGGTTGGCCTTGTTCACCTGGTAGGGCAGCTCCGTGACGACGATGCTCTCTCGGTCGCTACGGGCGTTGCGCTCGATCAGGGCGCGGGCGCGCATCCGGATGATGCCCCGGCCGGTCCGGTAGGCGGAGACGATCCCCTCCCGGCCGTTGATGAATCCGGCCGTCGGAAAATCAGGGCCGTGGATATGCTTCATGAGTTCGTCGACCGTGATGTCCGGCTTCTGGATCAGGGCGACGGTCCCGTCGACGATTTCCCGCAGGTTGTGCGGGGGGATGTTCGTCGCGACGCCCACGGCGATGCCCGCCGTCCCGTTCAGCAGCAGAACGGGAATTCGCGCCGGCAGAACCGTCGGCTCCTGAAGGGACTCGTCGTAGTTGGGGACGAAATCCACCGTATCCTTCTCCAGGTCGGACAGGATTTCCTCCGAGAGCCGATGCATGCGGACTTCCGTGTACCGCATTGCGGCCGGGGGGTCCCCATCGACGGAGCCGAAGTTGCCCTGGCCGTCGATCAGGCAGTAGCGCATGGAGAAATCCTGGGCCATGCGCACGATCGTGTCGTAGGCCGCCTGGTCCCCATGGGGATGGTACTTGCCGATGATGTCCCCGACGATGCGGGCCGATTTTTTGTAGGGCCGGTTCCAGCGGTTGCCCATTTCGCTCATGGCGAACAGCACCCGGCGGTGCACCGGCTTCAGGCCGTCGCGGACGTCCGGAATGGCGCGCCCGATGATGACGCTCATGGCGTAGTCCACGTAGGACTTTCTCATTTCGTCTTCTATGTCTACCGAGACATTCTTCTGATAAGGCAGTTGCTCCATGTGTAACCTTTCAATCCATATCGGCGTTGGGCGTCACGTGCAAAACGTCGGGAGGGAGGTCTCGGGTCGATCATCCCCGCTCCGACGACTCCTGACGGGCGCCTGCTTCTTTACACATCCAGATTTGATGCGTACAGGGCGTTTCGGAAAATGAACTCCCGGCGCGGTTCAACCTGGTCGCCCATGAGTGTTGTGAAGATCTCGTCCGCCTGAACGGCGTCCTCGACCCGGACCTGCAGAAGCGTCCGCTTTTCCGGGTTCATCGTCGTCTCCCAGAGCTGCCCCGGGTTCATTTCACCGAGACCCTTGTAACGCTGCAGGGTCATGCCCTTTTTGCCGGCAGCCATGACGTGCTCGATCAGGGCGGCCATGTCGGGCAGGACGACGGGCGACGCGTTTTCGCCCTCTTCCGCCAGAACCTGGTACGGGGCCTCGCCCAAGGCCGTCACCTGGTTCAACAGGGATTTGATTTCCAGGAATTTCGGCATCTTCAGGACATCCCGGTCGATGCAGGTCGTCTGTTCCTGGTCGTGTCGCCGGAGGCGAAAGACCAGCTTGAAGATGCCGTGATCCGGGTCGAGGGCGACTCGGGCCTCGATCAGCCGGTCTCCCAGGGCCAGGGCCGTGCGCCGTGCCACGCGCTCGAGGTCCGTCTCAGCCCGAAAATCGCGGTCCGCGAGTGATGGGTCGCCGGCCAGGAGGCGGATGACCTCCCGGTCCCGATCCTCGCGTTCGAACTTGTCCAGGATTGCCTCGATCCGCATGACCTTCTTGACGATTCCGGACAGGCGGCTCCCCGTCAGCGGCGTACCGTTGCCGGTCAGCAAGCGGAGGCGGCCGACGCCCATGTCCAGAATATGGTTTTTCATGGCCTCTTCGTTGTGGATGTACAGTTCGGTCTTCTTGTCGCTGATGCGGAACAGGGGCGGTTGGGCGATGTACAGGAACCCCCGCTCGACGAGTTCGCGCATCTGACGGAAAAAGAAGGTCAAAAGAAGCGTCCGGATGTGGAGGCCGTCCACGTCGGCGTCGGTCATGATGATGACCTTGTGGTAGCGCAACCGTGAGATGTCGAAGTCTTCCTTCCCGATCCCCGTTCCCAAGGCCGTCGCGATGACCTTGATTTCCTCGTTCTGCAGCATTTTGTCGAAGCGGGCCTTCTCCACGTTCAGGACCTTGCCCCGCAAGGGGAGGATTGCCTGGTTTTTCCGGTCCCGGCCCTGCTTGGCCGATCCGCCGGCCGAGTCCCCCTCCACCAAATAGATCTCGCAGGCCGCCGGGTCCTTCTCCTGGCAATCCGCGAGCTTCCCCGGCAGGGACCCGACTTCCAGGGCGCTCTTGCGGCGGGTCAGCTCCTTGGCGCGGCGGGCAGCCTCGCGCGCCCGCGCCGCATCGATGCACTTGTTCAGGAGCTGTTTGGCCACGGCGGGGTTCTCTTCCAGATAGACCCCGATCTTGTCGTAGACAATGCCCTCCACCAGTCCCCGAACCTCGCTGTTTCCCAATTTGGTCTTCGTCTGGCCCTCGAACTGCGGGTTTTTGATCTTGACGCTGATGACGGCGGCCAGTCCTTCCCGCAGGTCCTCCCCGCGCAGCGACTCTTTCGTGTTTTTGAGGAGATTGCTCGTGGTCGCATAGTTGTTGAACACCCGCGTCAAGGCGGAGCGGAAACCGATCAGGTGGGTTCCGCCCTCCGTCGTGTTGATGCTATTGGCAAAGGAAAAGATGTTTTCCACATAGGTATCGTTGTATTGGAGGGCCATCTCCACCTCGCAGTCCTCCCGTGCGCCCTGAACGAAGATGGGGTGCTTGTGGAGAACCCGCTTGTTGCGATTGATATACTCCACGAAGGAGACGATGCCCCCTTTGTAGAAGAATTCTCCTCGCTTGTCGGCCCGTTCGTCGATCAGGGTGATTTTCACGCCAGAATTGAGAAAGGCCAGTTCTCGGAGACGATTGGCCAGAATGTCGAAGCTGAACTCCGTTTCGTCGAAGATCTCCGAATCCGGCTTGAAGGTGACCCGCGTTCCCCGTCCCCGGGTCTTGCCGATCTTTTCCAAGGGCGCCTTGGGAACGCCGCGCTCGTAGGATTGCGTAAATAGAACCCCGTCCCGTCTCACCTCCAACTCCAAGCTGCTCGACAGCGCATTCACCACCGAAACACCCACGCCGTGCAGTCCACCGGAGATCTTGTAGCTGTCGCTGGAGAACTTCGCCCCGGCGTGAAGCTTGGTCAACACGACCTGCGCCGCCGAAACGCCGGTTGTGTGCATGTCCACGGGGATGCCACGCCCGTTATCGTCCACAACGATGCTGTTATCCATGCGGATCCCGACGGTGATGGCATCGCAGAATCCGGCGGCTGCCTCGTCGATGCTATTGTCCACCACCTCATAGACCAAGTGATGAAGGCCTTCCTTGCTCGTCGACCCGATGTACATCGCCGGCCGCTTTCGGACGGCCTCCAGACCCTCCAGCACTTTGATGCTTTCCGCGTCGTAATGCTCCCTCAGCGCTTTTTCGTTTACCTGATTATTTTCCATAGTTAACCTTCATTGCCTCGTTGACCGGATCCCTTGACGTTTAAAGCTTCAAGGGCATGATAATACAAAAGTACTGTTCATTTCCCAAGGGACGCATCACTCCGGGTTTCATCCCCGCACCGACATCAAATACGATGTCCTTCTCATCTATCACTTCCAAGGCATCGATCAGGTAGCGGACGTTATACCCCACCTCCACCTCCGCCTCCCGATAGCCCACCTCGATCTCGTCGCTGGCCTCACCGACATCCGGATTTTGAGAATTCAGGATCATCCGATTCTCCGTCAGGCGGACGATGACCCCGCTGTACCGGTCGTTGGCCATGACCCCCATGCGACGGAATGCGTGCAAAACCGTATTTTTATCGAACGTGACCTGCTTTCCCGGCTCGGGGGGGATGACCCGCCGATAATCGGGGTATTCCGCATCGATCAGGCTGACCTTCAAAACCGTATTGGCCGTCTTGATCATGCACATCCCGGACGCGATGGCGACGTCGACATCGCCGTCCTCCCCCTCCAGCAATTTCCGGATTTCGGCGAGGCCCTTTCGCGGCAGGATGACCCCTTTTTCCAGGGACAGAAAATCAGGATCCTCTACGCCCGCACAGGCCTTCGCCAGACGATGACCGTCCGTGGCCACCATCCTCACCTGACAGCCCTCCCCCTGCTTTTCCGTTTCGAAAAAGACGCCATTGAGGTTCCGGCGCAGGTCGTCCGTCGACATGGCAAAATAGACCTTCCGGATCAGATCTCTCAGCACCTGCGCCTTGATGGGATACAGTCGCACCGACTCATCGAAGACGACCAGGGGAAAATCCTCGGCGGGAATCCCGGGAATCCGGTACACCACCTTTCCGCAACTGATCAGGACCTGATTGTTTTCCTGTTTTTGAAACAGGATGGACTCCCCTTGAAGTTCCCTGAGCATTTCCGATAATTTGCGTGCAGAAAGCGTAATGTCGCCCTCAACAGACACGTCTGCGTCGTACTGCGTGATCAGACCGATTTCCCGGTCCGTGGCCATCAGTTTGACCCGGCCATGCTTCGCCCTGACCAGGACGTTGTTCAAGATGGGCATGGTGGTCTTCTTTTCCACAATTCCCAGGGTCTTTTGCACCCCTTCCAGGATTGTCTCGCGCCGGGTCGTGAATTCCATATTTCCCATCCTTTCTTTTAGACTGAAGTTAAATTAATTATAAACATAAATAGTATTAGTAATAAGCCCTGTGGACATCTCAATCATCGCCGGTTTCCTTTTTAAATCGCTATACTTGACCATTCCGTCCTGTGGATGGCCCTGTGGCCTTCTGTTAGGAACGGCTTTGCAAAACCTCTTCGATGTCCTGAACCGTTTTTTTTAGTTTGGTGTCCGTTTCCATCAACCGGGAGATCTTCTGGCAGGCGTAAATCACGGTCGAGTGGTCCTTACCGCCGATTTTATCGCCGATGTCCGGGTAGGAGGCGGGGGTCATCTGACGTGCCAGAAACATGGCCACCTGGCGTCCCAGAACCATATTCTTGTTTTTCTTCGGAGATTTGATGTCGGCGATTTTAAGATTGAGTTTTCCGGCGACGGTTTTGACGATATCATCTATAGAAATTTCTTCCTTTTCTCGTTGTTTCAGAATCTTTTTCAGCACCTCCCGGACCAGGTCGAGATCGATCTCCCGCCCCGTCAGGGAGGAGAAGGCGCCGATCCGGATCAGAAATCCCTCGAGCTCCCGGATGTTCGATTCGGCATGGGAGGCGATGTAATTGGCGGCGTTGTGCGGGAGGTTGATGTTGTTTTCCTGGGCCTTCTTTTCGATGATGGCGATCTTGGTCTCCATCTCCGGTGGCTGAATATCTGCGATCAGTCCCCATTCGAAGCGGGAACGCAAACGCCCTTCCAGGTTCGGGATATCTTTTGGAAACTTGTCGCTCGTCACGACGATCTGTTTGCCACCGTCATGGAGGGTGTTGAAGGTGTGGAAAAACTCCTCCTGGGTCCGTTCCTTGCCGGCGATGAACTGGATGTCGTCGATCAGCATACAATCGATGTGTCGGTACTTTTCCCGGAACTGGGGCATCTTGTCGTAACGGATCGAGTTGATCAGCTCGTTCATGAATTCTTCGGCGGAGACGTAGGCCACGTTCCGCTGGGAATACAGGGCAAGCATCTGCAGGCCGATGGCGTTGAGCAGGTGCGTTTTCCCCAGACCGACGCCGCCGTAGATAAACAGGGGGTTATACTGTTTGGCTGGCTGTTCCGCGACGGCGACGGCGGCCGCGTGGGCGAACTGGTTGCAGGACCCGACCACGAAACGGTCGAAGCTGTAATTGGCGTTCAGGGTCGGGTGGTTGCGGGAGGGCGCCTTGACGCGAGCCGTTCGGGAACGGGCGGCGGGTGCACCGGACGGAGCTGAAGCGCCACCGGCGGGAGACTTCGCGTCCCGGCCGATCCGAAAGTCGATCTGGAGATCCACGCCGGAGGCGGCCTTCAGGGCTTCCCGGATCAGCGTGACGTAATTGTCGAGGAGCCAGTCCCGAAAAAATTTATTGGGAACGGTCAGCTGAATCTGTTGACCATCCATGGCGGAAATCCGGACCGGTTTGATCCAGGTCTCGAAATTCTGGCTACTGATTTTTTCCTTGAGGATACCGGTGCTTTTTTCCCACAAAATTTCCACAACCCACATCCTTGTCAACAAGGCTATCCACACTTGTGGATAAATTCAAACAAATGCTTAACCCAGAAGCAACCGGGAAAGACGGTTCAATTCCTCGGTATTTTGAAAGGCAATCTGGATGTAACCCTTCTTCCGTCCCTGATGGATCTTCACAGGGGACTTCACGGTCCTCGACAGGGTCCGCTCTAGGTCCGCAACATACGGGTCCTTGCGTTTCGCCGTGGCCGGCGGGAGCGGACGTTTGGATCGCTGCACCAGAGCTTCCGTTTCCCGGACGCTCAGACAGTTTTTGAGGACCTGTGCCAGGATGCGGCGCTGTTCCCCTAACGTGTCCAGCGCCAGAAGGGCGCGGCCATGGCCGGCGCTGATCTTCCGATCGATGATCGCCTGCCTGGCCTCACCGGGCAGCTTGAGCAGCCGGACCGTATTCGCCACCGTGGAGCGATCCCGCCCGACCCGGGATGAAACCTCCTCCTGGGACAGGCCGAAGGTTTCCATCAGGGTCTGGTAGGCGTTGGCCTCCTCGATGGGGTCCAGATCCTCCCGCTGCAGGTTTTCGATGAGCGACACCTCGGCCAGATCCCGGTCCGTCGCCTCCCGGACGATCACCGGAACCTCGCTCAGGCCGGCTTTCTGGGCGGCGCGCCAGCGCCGTTCGCCGGCGATGATCTCGTACCCCTCGTCGACCCTCCGGACGAGGATCGGCTGAACGATCCCGTTCTGTCGGATGGACTGAACCAGTTGATGCTGCTCCGTGTCGCGAAAGTTTCGCCGGGGCTGGAAGCGGTTGGGCACAAGCGCCTCAATCCCGCAGGTGATAAAGGCGGGCCGATTCGAGGCATCCGTCAGAAGATCGGGGAACATCGCCCCCAGACCCTTTCCCAGGGACTGTTTCGGCGGCATCTATCTCCTCCCGTTGGCGAGAATTTCTTTGGCCAGGTCCATATAGGACAGGGCCCCCCGGGACCGGATGTCGTACAGAAGAATGGGCAGTCCATGGGAGGGACTTTCCGAAAGCCGGACGTTTCGGGGAATATAGGTCTGAAAGACCCTCGACCCAAAATGCCGTCGAACATCCTCGCTGACCCGGTGTGACAGGAGGTTCCTCGTGTCGAACATGGTCAGGAGAATCCCCCCCAGCTGCAGGGAGGGGTTCAGGTGGGCCTTCACCAGGCGCAGGGTGTTGAGTAGGTGCCCCAGACCCTCCATGGCGAAGTATTCGCACTGCAGCGGGATGATGAGCGCGTCGGCGGCGACCAGGGCGTTCAGAGTCATGAACCCCAGCGACGGTGGGCAGTCCAGGATGATGAACTCGTAGGGCGTATCGAGTTCCCGGACCAGCGTACGCAGCTTTTTTTCCCGGTCCGGCAGCGGGACGAACTCCACCTCGATGCCGATTAGATCCTGGTCGGCCGGGACGATGTCGAGCTGCGGGATCATGGTCCCGACGATGACGTCCTTGAGGGGGCGTTTGCCGATGAGGGCCTGGTAGAGGTTTTGCTCCCGGATCGCCTCCCGCGAGACGCCCAGCCCGGTGCTCGCGTTTCCCTGGGCGTCGCAGTCGATCAGAAGCGTCCGCCGCTCGGCGGCGGCGATCGAGGCGGCCAGATTGATGGCCGTGGTGGTCTTTCCCACCCCTCCCTTCTGGTTAGCGATGCAGAGAATCTTTGCCATTATTTACTCTAATGATTTCAAGTAGTTAAATTTTGCCATCGGATGACTGACCCTAGCACAAAACGGCCCTTTTTTGAAGGGGTTTTTCAAGATATTTTGCCTCCGGAAAAACAAGGGGTTACGGGGGGAAACGGTTCTCCCGGACAAAACCGTCCGCACGTTTCAGCGGTAGTCGTCGCGGGGGGGATAAAATACGTCGATGATGACGCAGTCCGTCTCCGCGCGGCCGCTGTGCGGCACCCCGGGGGGAATGACCGCCACCCCGCCCGGAGCGAGGGTCCGGGTTTCCCCGTCCACGGTCAGCGAAAAGGCGCCCTCGATCAGGTGGGTGACCTGCTCGTGCGGATGGGCGTGGTCCGGCAGGGAGGCGCCGGCCCGGATATGCCAATAGGCCAGGGTCATGTGGTCCGTATGCACGAAGCGGGCCCGGAACCCGGGGGACATTTCACGCTCCGCGAGGGACGCGAGATTGATGAAGGGCATGATACCTCCTGGGGGCAAAGGGTGAAAGGGCCGGGGTCGGGGACAAAAGGTCCCGGGCGCGACGGGAGGCAGGGCCGACCGTCGAAGGGTCCGGGAAAACGAACCGGCAGGCCCGGACCCGGTCATCCCTCCGGCCTGCGTCCCGATATCGAGCGGATCAGGGCGGCGAGGCGGGCGCGCTCGTGCTTCGGGATGGCGATATCCTTGTAATAGAAACGCTCGAACTCCGCCACAAAAATTTCCGCTTGCCGCCGGGGAACGTCCGCAGGGAGGCGGGCGATAAACGCCTCAAGGCCTTCGCTGGGATGGCGCGTATGCCCGAGGCGTGCGAGGCGCCGGTGGAAACGCGCAAGGAGCCGTTCCTCCGGCGTCGGCCATTTCAGACGCCGCAGAAGAAGAACGCCGGCCAGGGCCATGAGGCTCAGGAGCGCGCCGCCGCCCCAGAGGCGTTGTCCGGGGTCGAGGGACAGGTGCCAGTCAGGGTTCCGGAGCGTCCGCTCCAGGGTCGTCAGAAGGCGGAACTGCTTCTGGAGGTCATAGGCAATAACGTTGATATTCCAGTAATATTCGAGCAGATCGAAGATCATGCGCACGCGGAACCCGAAACCTCCTTGCCACACGGAGGTCGCGATCAAGAGGGCGGCGGGCGTCGGATCGACACGCAGCCAGCCGTGTCCCTCCAGCCAGACCTCCGTCCAGACGTGGGCGTTTTTCTGAAGGACCGCGTAATAGCCGCCCAGGTCGTGATAATACCCGCCGCGGTAGCCGCCGACCAGGCGGGCGGGGACCCCCGCCGAACGCGCCATGACGGTCATGGCCGACGCAAAATATTCGCAGTTGCCGTAACGGTGACGGAAGAGAAAATCCTGGAGCGGCCGGGAAGAGCGGGGGAGATCCGAGAGGGCGTAGCGGAAGGGGCCGTGGTGCAGGTAGCCGTGGAGGGCCCGGACAGCCGGGAGGGGGGCCAGGCCCCGGGTGAGGCTGGCCGTCAGGGCCCGGATGTCCTCCAGCCCCGGGGGCAGGTCGAGGTACGCCCTGGGATTTTCGTGGGCGGGGATGAAGTCGTCGGCGGGGACGGAGACGCCTTCGTACCGGATCTTTCGGAGAATCGGGTCCGGCAGGGTATAGACGAGGTTTCCGCCCCCACGGGCGTTCCGGAGGGAAACGAAGACGGGCTTGTCCAGGGTGAACAGATAGCGATTGTCTGAGGGTTCCAGGTAGACGGTGTAGCGGACGCGCCGGGTCGGCGCGGAGATGTGAAAAGTTGTCGCGGGTGGCGTCCGGAGGGTCTTCCAGGTCCGTCCGTCGAACTGGTCGAACACGATGCCCCGCCAGTACAACGCGTCTTCATCGAGCCGCCCCATGGCGACACGGAAGGCGATGGTCGTGTCCTCCTGGATGTCCGCCACGCCGCCGAGACGCACGTGGTCGCTGAAGCCGCTGGTGGCCGGACCGGTCCGGTTCAGAAAATCGAAAAAGGGGTGGCTCGTCCGCGGAAGGAGGACGAACAGAATAACCGTGACCGGCAGGGCGACCAGGGGAATCAGGAGGGATTTGAGGGCGATGGCGATCAGCGTGCGCCGAGGCATGACGAGGGCGGGGTCTTCCGCGAAGTAGGCCAGCAGGACCGTGGCGGAGGACAGGAGGAAGAGAAAGGCGATCAGATAGGCGAGAAAGATCATGTCCAGCGACAGCAGCGAGGAGCCTGCCAACAGGAGGAGGGACAGGACGAAGATCTGGAAGTAATCCCGCGGTTGCTTGTCCTCCATGAATTTCAGGGCGATCATGACGAGCAGGATGTCCACGGCCGGCACCACGATGTTGTCGATCCGCAGCCGGAGAAAGGTGACGATGACCATGGCCACGGCGAGCGCGTTCAGGATCCACCGGGGCACGACGAAGGGCCGGCGCCAGTCCCGCCAGGCGGCCGGAAGCATCAGAGCAACGAAACCGGCGACGAAGGTGGCCCCGACGTGGGCGGCCACGGACACAAATCCCGTCAGGGTGAGGGTGTAGGTCAGGATCTTGAGGAAGCCCTCAACCTTCATGAGCCTCCCCTTCGTGTCCGCAAAGGGCCAGCGCCCGGAGCAGGAGGTGTTTCTGATGGGGCGAATGGACGGGCGGATAGAGGATCTCGCCCATCTTCAGGCCCACCGGGACGCCTTTCCGGAACAGGGCGAGCACCCAGAAGGTCAGAATGGACAGCCGCCCTTCAAGGGGGCCGGGAACCCGGGCCATGTCGAGCACCAGCGGCGGCATGGCCGGGAGGGTAAACTCCTTGGTCTGCAGGCGGTCCGTCCGGGCGCTCGCCTTCCAGTGGATGTACTTGAGGGGGTCGCCCACGAGATAGGGGCGGATGGACAAGAGATCCGTCCCCGCGCCGGACAGGTCCAGACCGGACTCCGACGGCCGGGAACGGGAACGGCCTTCCTCCCGCCCGACCGACCCTGGCTTTGGTTCGGGGTAGACCAGGGCGGTCACGTCGCCCTCCAGTCGCCGGTAGCGGATGAAGAAACGGAAGGGAAACGAGGAGGCCAGATACCGGGGTGAGACCGCCTGATGCCCCCGCCCGGCGAAGGTCAGGCGCGCGGGCCGGGTGGCCCGGTGTCCGGCTTCCAGGAAGGGAAAGAGGACGGAGGTTTCCCCCAGGGACACGCGCATCAGAAACGCCGGCAGATAGCGCCGCCGGTTGACGAGAACAACGGTGACGAGGGTTTCGGTCCGGGCGAACACCTCCTCGGGGAAGGTGACGTCGACGATGAGCCGGCTCAGGTTGCGCTTGCCGTAGAAGCCCGAAATCAGGAGGAAGGAGAGCAGAGCGGCGACGATCATGTACACGAGGTTGTTGCCCGTGTTGATCGCCGCGATGCCGAGGAAGAGCGTCAGGGCCATGTAGATCCAGCCGGCACGCGTGATCTGGATTACGCCGGGACCTTGACCGTGTCGAGGATCGATTGGACCAACTCCTTCTTGTCGAGGCTTTCGTATTCCTCCTTGAGCAGGAGGCGGTGCGGCAGGGTAAAGGGGGCCAGTTCGCGGATGTCTTCCGGGATGACGAAATCCCGGCCGCAAAAAAAGGCGTAGGTCCGGGCGGAGGCGGTGACGGCCAGCGCCCCCCGGGTCGAGATGCCGGCGCGGATGTAGGGGTGGTGCCGCGAGGCGGCGACGATGTCCAGAATATACCCCAGGATCTTTTCCGAGACGTGGACCTCCGTGTTGATCCGCCGGTGCATCTCCACGACCTCGTCGCGCGAGACGAGGGGGTCGATCCGGTCCAGTTCCCGGCGGCTGCTCCCCTGCTTCAGGATCTCCTTTTCCTCGTCGCCGGAAGGATAGCCGATCCGGATCTGCATCATGAAACGGTCCATCTGGGACTCTGGCAGGGGAAAGGTGCCGAAGTGCTCCACGGGGTTCTGGGTGGCGATGACGAAGAACGGCTGGGGGTGGAGGTACGTCTTGCCCTCGATCGTCGTCTGCTTTTCCCCCATCGCCTCGAGCAGCGCGCTCTGGGTTTTCGGGGTGGCCCGGTTGATCTCGTCGACGAGCACGATGTGGTTGAAAACCGGTCCGGGGCGGAACTCGAACTCGGCCGTGTTCTTGTTGTAGATGGACAGGCCCGTAATGTCCGTCGGCAAGAGGTCGCTCGTACACTGGATCCGCCCGAAGGTGAGCCCCAGGACACGGGCAATGGAGAGCGCAAGGACGGTTTTGCCCAGACCGGGCAGGTCCTCGATCAAGAGGTGTCCCCGGGAGCAGCAGGTGATCAGGGCGAGCTTCAGGGCGAGGTCCTTCCCGTACAGGTAGCCGGATAGACACGCCATGATTTCCAGAATTTTCGGATGTTGGATCTCCATGGAGGCGTTCATACCATCTTCTCCGGCCGTTGTCCAAGTCCGTTTGCAGGGAACGCGGGGGGATCACAGGCAAAATGAGGTCGTTTTGGTCCCCCGCGTCCCGATGGCGGGAGCGTGAAAAAAGACTTGACATCCTTTCCAACACACCTTAAGGAGGACATGGTTTTTTGAACAATGCGGCTTTCTCTATGCCGCCAGACGGGATTTAAAGGAAGACGTATTGAAGGGCAATGGAACAACCACCATGCACTCGCGGGTCAAGGTGGTTTTTTTATTGCCGCCCGCAAACACACTGACAGGAGAGGGTTAGGCAGCATGGCAGAAGGCACGGTAAAGTGGTTCAACGAGAAGAAGGGGTACGGTTTCATCGCAAAGGATGAAGGGGGGGACGTTTTCGTCCATTTCAGCGCGATCCAGGGGGACGGATTCAAGACTCTGGCCGAGGGTCAGCGCGTCAGCTTCGAGATCGAGCAGGGTCAGAAAGGGCCGTCCGCGGCCAACGTCCGGGCCATCTAGAGCCGGAACGGTTTCAGGTTTTGTTTGAGCCAGGGGCGCCCTTCAGCCGGGGGGTGCCCCCGGCGTCCTTCCCGTCGGCGCCCTTCGGCGCCGGTGAAGCATCGCCGATCGAGACGACGTGTTCCGGTTTGGGAACGCGGTGCGTCTTTTTGCCTTCCAGGGATTGAACGCGTGGAATATCCGGGACAGATGGGCCGACGCAGGTTCTTGGCGGGTGGTGCGGCCATGGCGGCTTCGCTGGCCCTTCCCGGAGTGTCATCCGCCCGTATCGTCAAGGCGACGGGTCCCCTGAAAAAGAAAAAACCCGAGAGTGCCCTCGTCGTCTGGTACAGCCAGACGGGTCATACGGAACGCTATGGGCGCCTGATCGCCCGCTGTTGGGGGAAGCAGGGCCTTTCGGTCGATGCCGTCCCGATGAAGCGGGCCGACCGGTCCCTCCTCGCCCGGTATGACCTGATTGCCGTCGGCACCCCGGTTCAATATCTCGATGTTCCCCCAAACGTGCAGGACTGGCTCGCGGGGGTGCCGTCCATCCCGGGAACGGGCATCGTGGGGTACGTCAGTTTCGGCGGCAAGGGCGACGGCCAGCACAATGCGGCCGTGACTCTTCTCGACACCCTCACCCGACGGGGCGGCGTTCCCTTGGGCATGGGGACGTTCGGCAACATGAGCGCCTATCCGCCGACCTGGTCCATGGGCTACGAGGCGCGCACCCTGGCGTTTCGAGACAAGCCGGACCAGGCGACCTATGCGCAGGTGCGTAAGCTAGCGGCCGATGTGCTCGGCCGCTACGGGCGCGGCCGGGGCATCGAGGTGAAGGACGAATTGAGCGTCAGGGGACTTTTCAAGGGCGGCATTTCCCGGGGGATCGCCAAGGCGACGATCGGGCGGCACGAGATCGACCCCGGGCGCTGTATCCACTGCGGTACCTGTGTGGACCGGTGTCCCGTGGGCGCCATCGACTTGGCCGTCCCCCGCGTGGATACCCGCCGCTGCATCCTGTGTTTCGGCTGTCTGAACAACTGTCCGACCGGTGCGCATGAGATGACGGTCTTCGGCAGGAAGATCTACAGCTTCGCCGAACTTCTCAGGCGCAACGGCATCACCCTCCTGGAGCCCCCCGAACTGGTTTGAGATCGCACCTCCCCGCGTCCAACGCCGCCGAGCGATTCGTGCACCGATGGATCGCAGATGGTCTTCATCTTTTTTTGACGAGCGTGCCCCCCGCTCGTTCAATCGCCCGTTGTTCGAATTCATCCTGAAATCCAGGCGAATAGTTCATGTATTTCGGAATGGGGTATCTGAGGCCCGCCTGGTGGGTTGCCTCTAATCCCTCAACAAGGAGCGCTAACTTACTGCGAGGGGATGAAAACATGATCTCAGCGTCTTCAGCGCCACCCCACACCCTGTCTCCGTTTCCCAGCAAGACCACTTGCGGTGCATCGAGTTGGATCGTCTTGATAACGCCTTCATGACAGGATCCCGCTCGACCGGAAGACGTAAATTGCATCGTGCCGCCTTCCATGTATAAATAGCCTTGAACCAAACGCATAATCTGTGCGGGCAATCCATAAATCTGAATGACGTCCGGCACAACTTTCGTGCGGGCTAAAGGCGAGATCACAATGCCCGCATAGTTCTCCTTGAGCATGTACAAGGTGTCGGTCCATTTATTCGACGTTGCGGCATCCTTGGAATATAATCCCACCGTGAATTGAACCGCGAACTGTTGGACCTCGGGGGTGAGTGGATCCCAACCGTAAACGGTGCGTGCAATTTTACAATTGCAATCTTTCTCGGTCACGGCGAGGGTCCATCCATAGTTTCGCGCGATTTTGAAGTTCTGGCAGACGAAATTCTGATGCCGAAAATCCACCGACGGACGTTTGGCTCCCGGCGGGATTTCTTCTTCTGTCCTGATTAATTTGATCGCGAAAGGGAAAGAGGCCGGTCTGAGAAACGCCTCTATTTTCCGTCCGAATTGCCGATATCGGTTTAATTCGTTCATTCGTGAGCCCCCCTTCATCATGCTTTTCGAAATTAAAGCGCTCATCCGTGACCTGACCCAGGAACAGGACCCGCGCCCCGCCGGGCGGTGACCCGCGCGTAGCGAAACGCCCGATTCCCCTATAGCCCCAAAAGAAAATTATGGTATATGAATTCACCCGTCGATCCGTTCATCCCACTGCCGGAGGGAAGAGATGACCGTTCTGCTGCGCCTGGCCAAAACGCTGTGGATCTACTTCTGGGCCATTCTGTCCTCGCTTCTGCTCTTCGTTCCCATCTGCCTGGCCGCCTTCTTCAGCCGTACGGGGAATCTGGCGTTCAACCTGAGCCAGCTCTGGGCCTGGATCATGCTCAAGGTGACATGCGTCCGGGTCATGACCCGGGGACGGGACAAGATCCGGCAGGGACAATCCTATATCATCATCGCCAATCACGCCTCCGTTTACGACATCCTGGCCCTCGTGACGGGGCTGCGCACCCAGTATCGCTGGATCATCAAAAAGGAGCTTCTGAGGGTTCCCCTCTTCGGCTATGCCCTGTACGCCTCTCGCAACATCTTCATCGACCGGGCCGATCCGGCCCGGGCCATCACAAGCATCCACAAGGCACTGGACCGCCTTCCCGCAGGCGTCAGCGTCCTGTTCTTCGCGGAAGGCACCCGTTCACCGGACGGCCGCATCCGGCCGTTCAAGAAGGGCGGCTTCGTCATGGCCGTGGAAAAGGGCCTGCCCATCCTGCCCGTGACCATCAACGGCAGCCGTGGGATCCTCCCGAAGAAAAGCGTGGCCTTCAACCCCGGCACCGTGGAGGTGGTCGTCGGCGACCCCATCGCGACAGAGGGCGAGGACCGTGACCACCTGGAGGCCCTCATCGAACGGACGCGCAACGTCATCATCGCCAACTACCGCTCCGGTGAGCAGGCTCTGCTCACCGGTCACTGACGAGCCGCCCGATCGACCCGGCGGACGGAACCCCCCTCCGGGAAGCGCGAATCGGATGCCGTGCCGGGCGGAAGGTGCCCCCGTCCGTCGAATCCCGGGTGGCGATGAAGACGATCAGCCCCCCGGCCCCCGGTGATCGTCCCGGAGCATGCCGGCCAGGACGCGGGCGATCTCGTCCAGACGGTTGTGGATCCGGATTCCCTTCTCGTTGAGATCCCAGACGAGCTGGCTCTCCCAAGGCGCGAAATGCGCCCCGACGAGCACGGGAAGGCCCGTTTCACGCTCCAGGTCGACGAACTGCCGGACCGTCCATTTTTCGAATCTCAAGAATGCCTTCCAGTCTTCGGACCGCATCTCCGTGATCCGTCCCGGTCGGCCCAGGCCGTGCACGACCAGGGCGTCGACCTCGCCGGACTCAAGCAGCAACCGCCCGAGCGTTTGACGCCGATCCGGCAGAGACACCATGCCGGCGGCCCCCAGATCGATGGGGTTCCGCGTCGAGGCCCGGGGCGGCATGTCGAGGGCGCGAAGCTTCTCCTGCAGTTCAGTGCTCAGCTCAGGAACGCAAAGGCCTTCCTCCTCCAGGGCGTCCGCCAGGGCCACGCCCCAGGAGCCGCCGATGGTCACGATGCCGATCCGCGGCCCCTTCAGTGGGGGGTGTTCGACTAGGGCATGGGCCAAAGGCAGCATCACGTCCATGGTGGGCACGGTGATCACGCCCGCCTGACGCAAGAATCCCACGAAGACCTCCGCGCGGCCGGCGAGTGCGCCGGTGTGGCTCTGGGCTGCGCGGGCGGCGCCCGCGGACCGGCCGGCCTTGAAGGCGATCACGGGTTTCTTCCGCGTCACGCGTCGGGCGACCTCGAGAAAGCGCTCCCCGTCCCGGACCGTCTCCAGATAGGTGAGGATGGCGGGCACCTCCGGATCGGCGCCGAAGTACTCCAGGAAATCGGTCACGGTGAGATCGCACTCGTTGCCCGTGTGCACAAACCGGCCCACCCCCATCTTCCGGAAGGACCCGGCGGCGAGAAGATCGTAGAAGGCGAATCCGCCCTGGCAGACGGCCGCCAGCTTCGTGGGGTAGAGGTGTTCGGCGGGCGAGGCGGCCGCGTTGAATCCGGCATGGAGGTTGAAGGTTCCACTGATGTTGGGACCCAGGAGACGCATCCCGTAACCGTGGGCCAGGCGGGCGAAGGCCAGTTCGCGCTCGCGCCCGCCCCGGACGGCTTCGCCGAAACCCGCGGTGATGATGGACATTCCCCGGACGCCCTTTTCGCCGCAGGCGCGGATCGTCTCCTCGACGAACGCCTCCGGCACCGCCATGACGGCCAGATCCACCTCGCCGGGGATGTCCCGGACGTCCGTAAAGGCGGGATGTCCGAAGACCGTCCCGGCCCGCCGGTTGACCGGGTAGATCGTGCCGGGATAGCGCCTGGCGGCCAGCCCCTCCATCATGAACGAACCCCAGGAGCCGGGCTTGTCCGAAGCGCCGATGACGGCCACGGAACGGGGTTGGAGGAAAACGCCGAGATCGATCGCGGGCTTATCCATGATCCCCCCTTTGTTCGTCAGTGTGGCCGGCACTGTACCACCCCTGGTGGGGCGGGTCAAGTTCACGCATGCCGGAGGCGTTCCGGCGGGGCGTCAGATGGCTGAAAGGGGATGGCCCGGATCGGCGTGTAGATTCCTGGCGCGATTTTCCTTGACACGGGATCGGCGCATCCTTATATTGCCGGAAAGCAATATGAGAGATGAACCATGCAGGAATTCATCAAGGTCATGAAGGCCCTCTCCGATCCCAATCGGGTGCGGTTGCTCAAGATGCTCCAAAGGCGCGTGATGTGCGTTTGCGAGATCCAGGCCGTCTTGGGGATTGCCCAGCCTACGGTCTCGAAGCACCTCAAGCTCCTGGAGGGTGCGGGACTGGTCAGCCACAGGAAGGAGGGGCTCTGGGTCAACTACGCGCTCACGGACGGTGCGCGTAGCCCTTATGCCGCGAGCCTCCTGGGGAATCTGAGACATTGGCTGGATGACGCCCCGGAAATTCAAGATCTGTTCAAGCGGAGCAAGAATATTCGTCGAGAGGACCTCTGTCACACCCGTCACTGATCTCCAGCGGCACTGAATTGCCGTCCGGTGATGGGGAGCGCGCCGATCCCCGTCGTAAATGGCGTGTAAAGTACATGCACACATGTACAAAGAGGAAATCATGAAAGAGACAACCAAGCTGCTGCTCATCGCGGCCGGTTTTCTGGTCGCATATTATATTCCGTGGGACCATGAGGTGATCCGCCGGTCGGGCCTGGAGGCCTTCCTGATGCTCCAGGACTACGCCCGGCAGCACGTTCTGACCTGCCTCATCCCCGCCTTCTTTATCGCCGGAGCGATTGCCGTCTTCGTCTCGCAGGCGTCGGTCCTGAAGTACTTCGGCGCGCAGGCCAATAAATTTCTCTCCTATTCGGTCGCCTCCGTCTCGGGGACGGTTCTGGCCGTTTGCTCGTGCACGGTCCTGCCGCTCTTCGCCGGGATCTACACGCGGGGCGCGGGGATCGGCCCCGCGACGGCCTTCCTATACTCAGGCCCGGCGATCAACGTCCTGGCCATCGTTCTGACGGCGAAGGTCCTGGGTTGGCAGCTCGGACTCGCCCGGGCCGTCGGCGCGGTGATTTTCGCCATTGTCACAGGTCTGCTGATGGCCTGGTTGTTCCGGAAGGACGACGCGAACCGGACGGCCGGGCAGATCTATCTGCCCGAAGAGGACGGCAAGGCCCGCAGTCTCTGGCAGGAGGCCGTCTATATGCTGACCATGGTTTTGATTCTCGTCTTCGCAGCATTCGCGAGGCCTGCGGCCGACGACGGAAGCCTCTGGAAAGCCATTTTCGCCGCCAAGTGGTATATCACCGGTGCGCTCCTGATCGCGCTCGCGGTGATGCTGAAGGCCTGGTTCGTCAAGGAGGAACTGACGTCCTGGGTCGAGGCGACCTGGGGGTTCATGAAGCAAATCTTTCCGCTGCTGCTCGTCGGGGTCCTGGCGGCGGGATTCCTGTTGGGGCGTCCCGGCCATGAAGCCCTGATTCCGGGGCATTACATTGTCGACCTTGTGGGCGGGAACTCCATTTGGGCGAACCTCTTCGCCTCGATCGCGGGGGCCTTGATGTACTTCGCGACTCTGACGGAGGTCCCGATCCTCCAGGGGCTGATCGGTTCGGGCATGGGCCGGGGACCCGCCCTGGCGCTGCTCCTGGCTGGACCGGCGCTGTCGCTTCCGAACATGCTGACAATCGCCGGTATCATGGGCGTGAAGAAGACCCTGACCTACTGCGCCATCGTCGTGGTCCTTTCCACCATCGCGGGGATGGCCTACGGGTGGCTGGCGGGATAGGGCCGGCCAGTCCCGGAACGTCGGCCTGAATCCGGCCAATGAAAATTCTTCGATAAGCGGGGATATCGTGACGGAAAACGAGGTGGCAAAAATCCGGGTCAACGGTCATCCGATCGGTCTTGTCGGATTGGCGGAGGCGATGGAGGAGATCGCCCGGAAGCGAACCGACGAAACGGACGAGGCCCTCCGGGAGGCGCTGATCGACCGCCTATCGGCGGACAACTATATCCCGAGAAGCGCCAGACCCGCCTATGGCCAGGCCCTGCTGCGCGAATTCAAGAAATTCCTGGGCGAGGCCGTCGAGGATGAACCTGCGGCGGGTTTGAGCGTCCTGATTCTGGGGGCGAGCTGCACCCGATGCGATCAGTTGGAGCGGTCCGTCCTGGATATGTTGAGCGAGATGAATCTGCCCGCCGCGGTGGACCACGTGACAGCGCCCCTGGAGATCGCGAAATACGGTGTCATGGGCACGCCGGCCCTGGTGATCGGCGGCAAGGTTGTCTGGATCGGGTCCGTGCCGCCGAAGCATCGGATCAAACAGTGGCTGCTGGAGGCGCAAGGGGCCTCCCTGTTTAAAATGAATCAGATCGACCCCCCAATCATTATTTAGAGAGAAGGAGGCAAGGCGATGGACATCAAGATTCTGGGTCCGGGCTGCGTCAAGTGCCGTCAGGTCGAGGCGCTGGTCAAGGAGGCGGTGGCAGAAACGGGCAAAGAGGCACAGATCGAACATGTGACGGAGTTCAGGAAGATCGCCGATTACGGCGTCTTCGCGACCCCCTCCGTGGTCGTGGACGGCGAGGTGAAATGCGTGGGGAAGATCCCGAAGAAGGAAGAGATCAGGGCCTGGCTGGACGAGGCGGCGCGCTGACCGGCCGGCCGAACCGGCCTGAACTGCACGAGGAGGTCCAAATGATGGAGGAAGGGATCGTCAAGCGGTTGTCGTTTCTGGATCGGTATCTGACGCTGTGGATCTTTCTGGCCATCGGCCTGGGAGTCGGGATCGGGTTCTTTCTGCCGGGGCTGTCGAAATTCATCACCGGCCTGCAGGTGGGGACGACCTCGATCCCCATTGCGGTCGGCCTGATCCTGATGATGTACCCGCCCCTGGCCCGGGTGAAGTACGAGCAGATGGGCAAGGTCTTCGAGAACAAGCGGATGCTCGCCATCTCGCTCCTGCAGAACTGGGTCATCGGTCCGCTGGTCATGTTCGTCCTGGCGGTGATCTTCCTGCATAACTACCCGGAATACATGGTCGGCGTCATCCTCGTCGGGCTCGCCCGCTGCATCGCCATGGTCATCGTCTGGAACGAACTGGCCGGCGGAGACCGGGAACTGGCCGTGGGGCTCGTCGCCTTCAACGCCATCGCCCAGGTCCTCTTCTACGCCGTGTACATCTATTTTTTCATCACGCTGATGCTCAACTGGCTTGGACTCGCGGAAGGCCTCGACATCAACGTGTCCATGGCGGAATCGGCGAAGACCGTCTTTATCTATCTCGGCATCCCCTTCCTGGCGGGGCTCATCACCCGCTACGGCCTGATCGCCGTCAAGGGGGAGGCCTGGTTCGCCAGCGTCTTCATGCCGAAAATCAGCCCGCTGACGCTGGTGGCGCTTCTCTTCACAATCGTGGTCATGTTTTCCACGCAGGGGAACAAGATCATCGCCGCACCGTGGGACGTGGTCATCGTGGCGATTCCCATGCTCCTGTATTTCCTCATTATGTGGTTCACAACCTTCTTCGTCATTCGGAAGATCGGCGGGAACTACGCCCAGACGACGGCCGTTTCCTTCACGGCGGCCTCCAACGACTTCGAGCTGGCCATCGCCGTGGCCATCGCCATCTTCGGCATCCATTCCGGCCAGGCCTTTGCCACGGTGATCGGGCCGCTCTTGGAGGTGCCCGTCTTGATCCTGCTTGTCAACGTGGCCCTGAAGTTCAAGCGCAAATACTTCACCGCAGGGGAATTCCCGGTGAGGTAAAACAATCTGAAGGGTGTTTTGACCGTGAAGAGGCGATTGCCTTGGGGGAATCTACTTGATCGGCAAGCCCTTCCGGGCGGGTTGATTTGATGGAACGCAAGCACCGTCACAGCGATGAAGCGCACACTTCGTTGAGAAACCTTTTTTTTGCCATTGTGATCAACAGCGGGATCGTGGCTTTCGAGATGATTTTCGGCCTGCTGATCCAAAGCATGGCGCTCATCTCGGATGCCATACACAACCTGAGCGACATCGCCCACATGCTCTTCAGCTACTGGGCGGAGAAGGTGGCTCGCCGTCCCGCTAATAACCGAAAAACTTACGGCTATCGGAAGATCGAGTTTATCGCTGCCTTCGTCAACAGCATCGGTCTGTCCGTTGTCATCGCCGTTGTGTTTTGGGAAACCCTGAAGCGATTCACCACGCCGACCGAAGTCCCGGGCCAGGTAATGCTCTGGGTCGGCGTTGCAGCCTTCGCCGGCAACACGATTGTGACGCTGCTCCTCCAGAAGATGTCTGCACGGAACATCAACCTGAAGAGCGTCTGGCTGCATTCATTTCAGGACGCCTTGTTTTCCGCCGGGGTGATTGCAGGCGCCTTGCTGATCACCTTTTTCGGGTGGCATTTCATCGATCCCATCATCTCGCTGGTCATCTGCTTCATCCTCGCCCGCGAAATCTACAAGCTGATCCGTCAGACGGTTAACTCCCTGCTCGATTCCGTGCCTCCGGGCATCGACTTTGCCGAGGTGAGGAATGACCTGCTGGCCATTCCCGAGGTATCGGAGGTCAATGATCTGCACATCTGGCAGACCGGGACCGATCAAAAACTGCTTTCCGCGCATCTCGTATCCGCTGAGGATTCACCGGACCACGAAGCCATCATTCGCACGGCCCACAAGATTTTGATGCGCAAGTACGACATCCGTCATACAACGCTCCAGATCCTGCCCGCCTCTGCCGGACCGATGGAGCACTGCAACCCCTGCAATGAAATGGCAAAGTAGACTCCCGCCACACACCGCAAGACCCTCGGATCGCACGATACATCCGTTCAGTGGCGGCTTGCCATCTGCCGCTTGGGGTAAAATGCCGCTGCATGTTTCCCGGCCTTTCGTCAAGGCGCATGGTTATGGCCGCCGGCGAGTCGATATCCGGCAAGGCTTCCCCCAGGTCGCCTCGATGGGCAGGGGACGTGGCAGCCACCCGGAATCGTTGCTCTGCCGGCACAGGGCAAGCCGCGACGGGGCCGCTTCACGGCGAGGGAATCACTCTGTGGATCCATCCAGAAAAGATTTGACAATTCTGAATGCATATGAAACGTACCTATATATTGACCTTCAATATAACAGGCGTGACGGCGGAGAGGCAGAACGGACCTGACGGACAGCAATTATTGGAAATCACTGATCAATATTGGGTTTACCAAGATTCTGGTCCTGCAGGTCCTGTCCGCCGGGCCTAACCACGGCTACGGAATTTTGAAGGCACTTGGATCCCTGACCAGCGGCTGCTGCATCCCGACGCTGGGGTCGATCTATCCCATCCTCAAGGAACTGACTCGACACGGCTATGCGGAGGTCCGCGAGGACCGGCAGCTCAAAGGCGCACAGAAACGGCGGGTCTATACCCTGACCCCGGCGGGGCTGGAGGCGTATCGAGTCGCACTGGAGGCGTGGCGCTCCTCCATGCCTTACATCTACCGGGCAATCGGGGGCGCCGCTTCCGGCCCCGTGCAGGAAGAAAGTGTCCCTTGCCCGGGCGAAAAATCCTGAAATCCTCAATATCGGGATAGGAGACGCGATTCATGCTCGACCTGAACAATTTCATCATCGCCGGTCGATTCTTCCTGGTGATTGCCGGCGAATTGATACTGATCTTCGTGGCCGTATCCTTCCTGATAGGTCTCCTGACCGAATATCTTCCTCCGTCGCGGATCCGGGACTATCTTGCGGGCAAGTTAAGCTTGGTGCAGTACGTGCTGGGCGCGGGACTTGGCGCCCTGACGCCCTTCTGTTCCTGTTCCACCGTGCCGATCACGGCCGGACTGCTCAAGGGGGGCGTGCCGTTCGGTCCGGTCATGGCCTTTCTCTTTGCCTCGCCGGTTCTCAATCCGTTCATCGTCGCCTTGTTGCTCTCGCTTTTCGGCGTCAACGTGACCGTCTTTTATGTCGTCGTTACGTTCTTCGGTTCCATGGCCGTGGCGACCTTGATGTCCAGGATGGGGATGGAAGATCAGGTCAAACCCCTGATCGGTCTGGAGAGCACCTGCTGCAGCCCGGCGAAAAAGCCCGTGACAGGCACCGTGAAAATCGATGCCGCCGGACCCGGCTTTTACGCTCCGGTAGGGGCTTCTTCCCTATCCATGAATCTCCCGATGTTTGCGGCTGTCGACGACTGCTGTTCCTCATCCGTTCAGGAATCAGTCCAGGAAAGCGCTGCGCCCTGCTGTTCCGTCGATTTTTCGACAGACGGCAAAACCGGGCCGGCGGGGGCCCCCGTCAGTGAAAAGATGAAACGGGCGTCCCGCTCTGCAATCGTCACCTTCAAGGGTGTCTTTTGGTACCTGCTTCTCGGTGCCGGGATCGGGGCTTTCATCTACGGGTTCTTTCCCCAGGACTTGATCGTGCGATTGGCAGGACCGGGCAACCCTTGGTCGATTCCGATCGCGGCGCTGATCGGCGTGCCCATGTACATCCGTGCGGAAACCATTATCCCGATCAGCGCCGCTCTGGTCGGCAAGGGGATGGGGCTGGGGACGGTTCTGGCTCTCATCGTCGGCGGAGCGGGAGCGAGCATTCCGGAACTCATCATTCTGGGCTCGATGTTCCGGAAGAAGCTGATCGTCACTTTTGTGTTGAACGTCTTTCTGGTGGCCATGATCGCTGGATATCTCGTAGATCTTGTCTTATATTAGGCGAAATGCTGCCATCGTCGTCAAGGTCGAGAGACAGGAGTCGCGCGCTGTCCGTCAGCGCGACGGCGTCTGGCAGATCGGGCAGAAGTAGGTTCCCCGTCCGCCCAGACGGATGCGGACCACCGTTGCGGCGCACCGGGGACAGGCCTTTCCAGCCTTTCCGTAGACCTTCAGGCGATGCTGGTAGACGCCCGGTCGGCCGAACAGGTCGCGCCAGTCGGAAATGGACGTGCCCCGGCAGGCGACGGCGTCGCGCAGGATCGCCTTTGCGGCCGCCGCGATCCCGATCCATTCCCCCTTGGTCAGCGATCCCGACGGCCTCCCGGGATGAATCCCCGCTGCGTGCAGAATTTCACAGGCGTAGATGTTGCCGATGCCGGCGACGAGACGCTGATCCAATAGGAAGGATTTGACAGGCAGGCGCCGGCCGGCGGCGATGTCCATCCATTTCCCGGCGCGGATGGATTGCGACGGATCTGCGATCGGGGACGGCGCCGGACGATCGGAGAGACTCCCGAGGGTCGCAAACCGGCGCGGGTCGATGCCGATCAGCCGACCGGAATCGAACGAAAACCTGAAGCGCGTATGGGGGAATACCCCCGGTCCAGTCAGCCAGCGGAGACGCCCCGACATCCGCAGGTGCAGCACCAGCGTCGCCCCGTCATCGAGATGGAACTCCAGATACTTGCCCCGTCGGCACAAGGCCAAGATGGTCTTCCCCGCCGGATCGCGTATCCCCCGCAGCTTTTCGTCCAGGATCTCCAGCCCCCGGATGGTCTCCCCGGCGATCAACGGGTTCAGCTGGCGTCGGAGGGTCTCGACTTCTGGCAATTCCGGCATGAGAAATCCTCTTTTTTGTCTGCATTCTAACGCCCCGTTGTTATGCGAAGTCAAGGGGTTTTCTGCCGCGCCGGTTTCCGGCCGCACGTCGTGATCCCCCGAGAGCATCGAGACACGCTCTAGGTCGGAACAGATAGTTCTTGAATCTGAATGATCGGAATTAGTAATTCCGATTCTAAGGGGCATCGGGTCCACGTCCGGGCCTCACCCCCTTTGGAGGGGGTGCGATTTGTCCGGCGGAACTCCCGCCAGAGTCGGGACCCCGCAACGACTTCCGCCGGGCCCGGTCCCGACGGATGCACCGACGGACCCGCCGGTTCCTGTCTGGCACGATTCTTTCAGTCGTCTGAGGACGGATCTACACATGACGAATCGAAATGGGAGTCAGACCTATGGCCTGCAAGAAAGGCGAAAATCTTGTCACCGTCACGGGGATCGTCATCCCCGTGGATTGGAAGGGTGATCGCGTCGTTGCTGCTGCCATTGCTACTGCCCGAGAGGAGGAATATTTCGTCGAGCGCAACCGCAAAGGTGGAGAGCTGCTCAAGTTTCTCCAAGAGCCCATCGAGGCGGAGGGGGTGGTCGGTACGGATGAAGACGGCCGGATGACCATCCGAGTGAAGCGTTATACCGTCAAATCGTGAACTGGCGGTTGGGATAAAGGCCAGGATAAAGGAGGCAGGCGGCATGGAGATTGAAGCGCTGGTCAGTGAGGAGGTTGAGCCTCCCGGTCCCTTGACGGCGGCGTTTTCCGTAGCGGAACCGGCCCTGAACCCGGCATGGACCGATGCAAGGGCAGTGACGGATCCGCCCAGTCCGCTCACCCGGAAAGGCAGGAACGACCTGGCCGAGTCCCCAGGGCGGCTGTTCCGGCGACGGTTCTTTCCCGAGGCCACCCCGGGGGACTGGAATAACTGGAATTGGCAGTTCCGAAATCGGATAGGAACCGCTGACGTTCTCGACCGCGTGCTGCGGCTGACCGAAGACGAAAAGAGCGCCATCTCCCGTCACGCCGGACTCCTGCCTGTTGCGGTTACGCCGTACTATGCCAGCCTGCTCGACGCCGACAACCCGCAACAGCCCTTGCGCCGAACCGTGATCCCCACCAATGACGAGTTTCTGCGAACGGCGGGAGAAGCCGATGATCCCCTGGAGGAGGAGCGCGACAGCCCCGTTCCCGGCATCGTGCACCGCTATCCGGATCGCGTGCTTTTTCTGGTAACCGGCCTGTGCTCCACCTATTGCCGCTACTGCACGCGTTCGCGGATGGTGGGGACCGCGAAATACGGGTTCTCCCATGATCAGTGGGGCGAGGGCTTGACCTACATCCGTTCCCATGCCGAGGTCCGGGACGTGCTCTTGTCCGGCGGAGATCCCCTGACCCTGGCGGACGAAAACCTGGCGTGGTTGCTGGCCGAGTTGCACCGGATCCCCCACGTGGAGATGATCCGCATCGGCACCAAGGCCCCCGTGGTGATGCCGCAGCGGATCACCCCAGCCCTCGTTTCCGTGTTAAAGAAGTTTCACCCCCTCTGGATGAGCCTTCACGTGACCCATCCGGAAGAGCTGACACCGGAGATGGGCCGGGCCTGCGCAAGGCTGGCGAATGCCGGCATCCCTCTGGGCAGCCAGACCGTCCTCCTGTCCGGAATCAACGACGACCCGGTCACGATGAAAACGATGTTCCAGGGCCTGCTTCACCTGCGTGTGAAGCCTTACTATCTCTATCAATGCGATCCCATCCCCGGGTCGTCCCATTTCCGGACGCCGGTGGCCAAAGGGCTGGAGATCATCGAACGCCTCCGCGGGCATACGACGGGCTACGCCGTGCCGACCTATGTGATCGATGCCCCCGGCGGCGGCGGCAAGGTGCCCCTCCTGCCCCGTTACTGCCTGGGCCGACAGGGAGATGACCTCCTGCTCAAGAATTATCTGGGCCAGGTTTACCGCTATCCGGATCATCCGGTTTCCGGGTGGGACATCCATTGAATCCTCGTCCCGATACCCATTTTCATCCTGTGGGCGGAGGCAGCTGATGGCCTCGGCGACGGCATCCGGCTTGCGGATCGGGATGACCTACGATCTCCGGGAAGACTATCTCGCCCAAGGGTTCGGCGACGAGGAAACGGCGGAATTCGACCACCCCGAAACGATCCGGGCCCTGGCGGACGCGCTTGAAATTGCCGGCCACGGGGTGGACCGGATCGGCCCCCTGAGATCCCTGGTGCGCCGACTGGTGGACGGCAACCGCTGGGATCTGGTGTTCAACATCGCCGAAGGGCTGCATGGGTTCGGACGCGAGGCCCAAGTGCCCGCGCTGCTCGAGGCCTATGGCATCCCCTATACGTTCTCTGATGCACTCGTGATGGCCCTGACCCTCCACAAAGGCTTGACGAAGCATATCCTCCGCGATCGCGGGCTCCCCACGCCGGCGTTCGTTGTCATCGAAAACCACGCGGACCTCGCCGCGCCGAACCTGTCTTTTCCCCTGTTCGTCAAACCCGTCGCCGAAGGCACGGGCAAGGGGGTGACGGGGGCGTCGAAGGTAAACTCGCCCGATGCGCTCGCGCGCGTCTGCCGGACCCTGCTGAAAAATTTTCGCCAGCCGGTCCTGGTCGAGGAATTTCTGCCCGGCCGCGAGTTCACCGTCGGGATCATCGGCACGGGACGGGCCGCGGAGGTCGTCGGGGTCATGGAAGTGCAGTGGCTGTCGCAGGCCGAAGGGGATGTCTATTCCTTCGCCAACAAGGAACACTGGGAGGACCGGGTGGTTTACCGTCTGGCGGGGGACAAAGAGGCGGACGCCGCCGGGGAGGTTGCGCTCGCGGCCTGGCGGGTCCTGGGCTGTCGGGATGCGGGGCGGGTCGATCTCCGTTCGGATGCGCGCGGCAACCCGAACTTCATTGAGGTCAATCCCCTGGCCGGTCTGCGGCCCGGCTATTCGGACCTTCCCATCCTCTGCGGGCTGGCCGGCATCACCTACCAGACGCTGATCGAGCGGATCGTCGCCTCGGCCCTCGCGCGCCATCCCGCGACCGGCTCAAAAAGGACCGCCGAGCCTCTCTGAGAGGCTTCTGCGCGTCGCCCGCTAAGCGAACAGCTTGCTGAACGCCCAGTGCCGGCGCTTTTTCCAGTTTCCCCGGTGATAGGCGTAACTTGCCAGGAGGGGGAGGACGGAGGTGGCTTCGGCATACACCATCTGCTCGTGGGTCACATCGACCTTGCCCCACGACGCGGCCTCCTTCAGCGTGGAACTCGAGCAGGCACCGTCACGCACGTCGGCCACGGTGATCTGAATGGCGTATTTGTGCATGGGGACGTCCTTGCCCAGAACCTCCGCACAGATCACCGTATCTTGGGCAAAGTTCTTGGGCACCCCGCCGCCGATCATGAGGAGCCCGGTCGTCTTGGCGGCGATCTTGACCTTCGTCAGTTCAAGAAAATCCTTGACGGAGTCAATGGAAACGTGCTGATCCGGCCGCTCGTGCTGATGGAGGACGAGGCCGAACCCGGCGCTGCTGTCGGAGAAGGCGGGGCAGAAGATCGGAACGTCTTCCTCGTAAGCGCCCTGGACCAGGGAATCCTTCTTTTTGGCGTGCACGGTCAGGTGACGGCCCATCTCCCGGATGAATTCCCGGGACGAGTAGGGGCGCGGCGGCAGGGCGTCGGCGATCGCCTTGACCGTCCGGTCGCAGGCCTGCAATTCCTCCTCGTTGATGTAGGTGTCGTAGATCCGATCGATGTAAAGCCGGCGCAGCTCCCGGTCGTCGACCTGAGGGGTGCCGCGGTAGTGGCGGAATCCTAGGGCCTCGAAGAAATCCATGTCCACGATGCTGGCCCCGGTAGCCACGACGGCGTCGACCATGTGATGCCGGACGAGGTCGGCGTAAATCTGCATGCAGCCGCCGGCGCTCGTGCTGCCGGCGATGGTCAGGATGATGGCGCATTTCCGGTCGGCCAGCATCCGGTCGTAGATCTCCGCGGCCGCGGCGAGGTCCCGGGCCGAGAAGGACATCTCCTTCATGGCGTCGATGATGGACGTGGCGTCGATGGCCTTCATATCGACATGCCGGATGGGCTGCTTCAGATAGTCCTTCTTTTTCATGATCCTTGACCCTGCTTTCCAGGCCGACCCCTCCGGATCGAGCCTTTGCGCTTCGTTTCCCCCGCCATACGAAATCTTCCGGCCTCCTGTCAATGAGAAATCGGCGGCGGCGCGGCCGCGCAAGGGGCAAAATCCCGCTTGTCAGACGGAGGGATATCTGATAGGTTCCTCCACCGGGGATGTGATATTTATGAAGGAAATTCTTACGGTTACAACCCTAACGGAGCGTATCCGGGAACTTTTGGAAGACGGTTTCGGGATCGTCTGGGTTGAGGGCGAGGTGTCCAACCTGCGCCGGCCCGCCTCGGGGCACCAGTACTTTACCCTGAAGGACGACCGCTCCCAGATCCGGGGCGTACTCTTCCGTTCCGCCTTCGCCCCCGAGCGCGCGAACCGGTTTTCCCTCGAGGAGGGAATGGGGGTCGTCTGCCGGGGCCGGGTGAGCGTTTATCCGCCCCGCGGCGATTATCAGCTGATCGTGGATCACGTGGAGCCGCTCGGACTGGGCGCCCTGCAGAAGGCCTTCGAACAGCTCAAATCACGCCTGGAGGCCGAAGGACTCTTCGATGCGGCCCGCAAGCGACCGCTCCCGTTCCTCCCCCACCGGATCGCCGTCATCACCTCTCCCACGGGCGCCGTGATTCGGGATATCCTCAACGTGACCGGTCGGCGTTTCCCCTCCGTGCCGATCTTGCTCGTTCCCGTGCGGGTGCAGGGTCCGGAGGCCTCCGCCGAGATCATCCGGGCCCTTCAAGATGTCCAGACCCGGGCCGACGTCGACTGTGTCATCCTCGCCCGGGGGGGCGGTTCCCTGGAGGACCTCGCGCCTTTCAATGACGAGGGCGTGGCGCGGGCGATTGCCCGGTGTCGCCTGCCGGTGGTTTCCGCCGTCGGTCACGAGACGGATTTTACCATTGCCGATTTCGTGGCCGATCTCCGCGCCCCGACCCCCTCGGCGGCGGCGGAACTGGCCGTGCCGGTCCGGAACGAACTGCAGGGGACGGTGGATGCGCTCGCCCGTCGCCTGATCCGGCAGCAGGAACTGTGCCTGCGGGGGTTTAGGGAACGGGTCCGAGCGGCCGGGGATCGCCTCCGCCACCCGGGGCGGGTCATCGGCGATCACCGGCTGACGGTCGACGACTTTAGCGAGCGGCTGCGGCGCGGTCTCCGCCAGCGGGCAGCGGCGGAGCGGGCGGCGTGGTCGAGCCTCCGGACGCGTATGGTCCAGAGGGATCCCCGGCAGACGGTTCGGGAAAAACGCCTCCTGAGTGGGGATTACCGCCGCCGCCTGGAGCAGGGCTTCCAATCCCTGCTGGCGCGCAGCCGGGAACGCCTCAAGGCCGGTACGGCCCTGCTGGGCTCTCTCAGCCCCCTGAGCGTGCTCAACCGTGGATACGGCATCGTCCGCCGCCTTCCAGACGGGGCGATCCTCCGCCGGGCGGACGCCGTCGCGGCCGGCGGCGAGGTGGCCGTGCAACTTTCCCGGGGCCGCCTGACGGCCCGGGTCCTGAAGATCGAACAGGAGCAGTGAGGAATGGCCAAGGACAAATTCGAAGACGCCCTCCACAAGCTGGAGGCGCTCGTGCGCAAGATGGAAAGCGGCGAGCTTTCCCTGGAGGAATCCCTCAAGGCCTTTGAGGAGGGCATCCGTCTCTCGCGGCAGTGCGCGCAAAAGCTCGACGAGGCGGAACGGCGTGTGGAGGTGCTCCTCCGCGACGGAGACGATCTGGCCGTGCGACCCCTGCCCGCCGCGGACGTCGAGGATTGATCGCCGTGGACGACGGGAAACGGGACAACAGCGAGGCCTTGAAGCTGCAAGCCTACCTGAAGGAAAAACAATCCCGGGTCGAGGAGGCGCTGGCGCGGTTCCTGCCCGCCGAAGACGCCTTTCCGCCGGTCATCTTCCGGGCCATGCGCCACAGCGTGCTTGCCGGCGGGAAGAGGCTCCGACCCATTCTGTGCATGGCGGCGGCGGAGGCGGTCGGGGGTAAGGCGGAAACGGTTCTGCCGGTGGCGTGCGCCCTGGAGTTCATCCACACCTATTCCCTGATCCATGACGATTTGCCGGCCATGGACGACGACGACCTCCGGCGCGGGCGGCCGACGAGCCACAAGGTCTTCGGAGAGGACATCGCCATCCTGGCCGGCGACGCCCTGCTCACGGAGGCCTTCCATCTCCTGTCTCGGCCCGAAGGGCGGGCGGCCCTGCCGCCGGAGCAACGGCTCGCCGTCATCCACGACGTTGCGGCGGCGGCGGGCTTCCGGGGCATGGTCGGCGGCCAGGTCGTCGACGTCCAGTCGGCGGGCAAGGCCATGGACCGGGAGACGCTGCACTACATTCACACCCGCAAGACCGGCGCCATGATCGTTGTTTCCGTCCGCGCGGGCGCCGTCCTGGCCGGTGCGGCCGACAATGCGGTGGCGGCCCTGACGGCCTACGGCGAACAGGCGGGGCTTGCATTCCAGATTGCCGACGACATCCTGAACGTGGAGGGGGACGCCCGTCGCCTGGGGAAAACCACGGGGAGCGATGCTGCGCGGGGGAAAATCACCTATCCCGCACTCCTGGGCCTGGCGGCCGCCAAACGCAAGACCCGCCGGCTCGTGCGGCAGGCCATTACGTCCCTGAAGGACTTCGATCAACGCGCCGACCCCCTGCGGTGGATCGCAACCTACATCATCCAGAGGCAGTCCTGAATCAACAGGAACGGAACACACATGAAGGAAAAGGACATCCAGACCGCAACATGGCTCGACCGGATTGATTCTCCGGAGGACATCCGTCGCCTCGACACGGAGCAGTTGAACCGCCTGGCGGAGGAAATCCGCGAGCGGATCATCCGGACCGTCGCCCGGACGGGGGGCCATCTGGCCTCGTCACTGGGAACTGTGGAACTGACGCTGGCCATCCATTACGTCTTCAACACCCCCCAGGACAAGCTGGTCTGGGATGTCGGGCACCAGGCGTACGCCCACAAGATCATCACCGGCCGCCGCGACCGCTTCGCCACCCTGCGGCAGCAGGGCGGCTTGAGCGGGTTCCCGAGGCGCGAGGAAAGCCCCTATGACGTATTCAATGTGGGGCACAGCGGCACCTCCATCTCCGCCGCCGCCGGCATCGCCGAGGCGCAATGCCTCAACCGACAACCGGGCAAGGTCATCGCCGTCATCGGCGACGGCTCCATGACCTCCGGCATCGCCCTCGAGGCCTTCAACTGGGCCGGCGACCGGAAGAAGAACCTGATCATCCTCCTGAACGACAACGAGATGTCCATCTCTCCCAACGTGGGGGCCATGTCGGCCTATCTGAACCGGGTGATGACCGGCCAGGCCGTGACGAAACTGAGGGCGGAGATCAAGGGGTTTCTCAAGACGATCCCCGGCATCGGCGTGCAGATGGTCAAATTTACCCGTCAGCTGGAGGAGTCGCTCAAGGCCTTTATCGTTCCCGGCGCCCTGTTCGAGGACCTGGGATTCACCTACGTCGGGCCGTTGCAGGGCCACCGCCTGGACCGCCTTATCCGCACCCTGCAAAACGTGCGCGAGATGGAGGGCCCCATTCTGGTGCATGTCTTGACCACCAAGGGGAAGGGGTATGCCTTTGCCGAAACGGAGCCCCTGAAGTTCCACGGGATCTCCACGTTCGACGCGGAAACCGGCCATTCCATGGCGGTGGCAGATCCCACCCCGACGTATACCGAAGTCTTCGGCCGGACGCTCGTCCGTCTGGCCGGGGAGGACAGCCGGATCGTCGCCATCACGGCGGCCATGTGTGAGGGGACGGGGCTCACCGGGTTTGCCCGGGCGTATCCCCACCGCTTCTTCGACGTCGGCATCGCGGAGCAGCATGCCGTGACCTTCGCCGCTGGCCTGGCGACGGAGGGGCTGATCCCCGTGGTGGCCATCTATTCGACGTTTCTCCAGCGCGCCTATGATCAGATCATTCATGACGTCTGCCTGCAGAACCTCCCGGTCGTCTTCGCCCTCGACCGGGGGGGACTCGTCGGCGACGACGGTGCAACGCACCAGGGCATGTTCGACCTCTCCTATCTCCGGTCGATTCCCAATCTCATCGTCATGGCGCCCCGGGATGAAAACGAACTCCAGCGGATGCTCCAGACCGCCGTTTCCTGCGGCCGTCCGGCCGCCGTCCGTTACCCCCGGGGCAAGGCCATCGGCGTGCCCCTCGAGATGCCGTGCCGGCCCCTCGACATCGGCCGGGGGGAGATCGTCGCGGAGGGCGGCGATCTCGCGATCATCGCCGTCGGCATGATGGTGCAACCGGCCCTGGCGGCGGCGGCTCGGTTGCAGAAGGAGGGCGTCTCGGCCCGGGTGATCGATGCCCGCTACGTGAAGCCCCTGGACGAGGTCCTGCTGTGCACGGCAGCCGCAGACACCGGCAAGGTCCTGGTCGTCGAAGAAAATGTCCTGATGGGCGGCTTCGGCAGCGCCGTCCTGGAACTTTTCGCCCGTGACGGCATCGGTCCCGTCCGGGTGCAACGGCTGGGGATCGCCGATGAATTCGTCGAGCACGCCACCCAGGCCCAGCAGCGCCGGCGATATGGCCTCGACGAGGACGGAATCGTCGCGGCGTCGCGACGGCTGATGAACGCGGCTTCCCCGCCATGAGGTCGGGCGTGGCAGAAAAAAGAATCCGCCTCGATCGTCTGCTCGTCGAGCGGGGCCTGTGCCCCTCCCGGGAGCGCGCCCAAGCGCTCATCCTGTCCGGCGCCGTTCGGGTCGGGGAGGACCTGGTGGACAAGGCGGGCGCGATGATTCCGGCCGCGGCGGCGATCCGTCTGGAGGGGCAGGACCAGCCGTACGTCAGCCGGGGTGGCCTGAAGCTCGCGGGGGCCCTCGCGGTCTGGCCGCTTTGCGTTCAGGGGTGCGTTGCGCTCGATGTGGGGGCCTCCACCGGCGGTTTCACCGACTGTCTGCTCCAGGCGGGGGCGGCGCGGGTGTACGCCTTGGACGTGGGTTACGGGCAACTGGCCTGGAAGCTGCGCGCGGACCCTCGCGTCGTCTGCCTGGAGCGTATTAATATCCGTTATTTTAACGGGCAAGGCCTCGACCCGCCGCCGGATCTGGCGACCATCGACGTCTCCTTCATTTCCCTGAAGCTGGTCCTGCCGGTTGTGGAGCGGCTCGTCGTCGGAGGGGGGAGCCTTCTGGCGCTGATCAAGCCGCAGTTCGAGGTGAGCCGCGGGGAGGTCGGCAAGCACGGCGTGGTCCGCGATCCGGACCTGCACGCCCGCGTGATCGAGGACATCGTGGCCTGCGCGCGGGGTCTCGGGCTGGCCGTGGTCGGAACGTGCCCGTCGCCCCTCCTGGGGCCGGCCGGGAACCGGGAGTTTTTTCTTCTGGCTCGAAAACGGGTCTCTGAGGCGTCCCATGGGTGTTAGACTGGCCAAGACCGCGGGATTCTGCATGGGGGTCAAGCGGGCCGTCGATATGGTCCTGGACCTCGCCCCGCCCCGGGGCAAGGAAAAGCTCTATACCTACGGCCCCCTGATCCATAATCCCCAGACGATCGAGCTGCTCAAGCTCCGGGGGATCACCCCAATCGAACGCCTGGACGACATGGACACCTTGAACGGTCCGGCGACGATCATCATCCGGGCGCACGGTATCTCTCCCCGGGAGCGGCGGGAGATCAAGGCCTGCGGGATCCGCATCATCGACGCCACCTGTCCCAAGGTCGCCCACGTACAGGCGATCATCCAGAAGCACGCCGCCCGGCAGTACCACATCATGATCATCGGCGACCGGTCCCATCCCGAGGTCAACGGCCTGCTGGGCTATGCCGGGGACCGCGGGACGGTGATCAGCAGCGCGGAGGACGTCAGTCGCTTGCCGACCCTCGACAAGGTGTGTGTCGTGGCCCAGACCACGCAGGGGGTGGAGGAGTTCGAGACTCTCGTCGGGGACATCCGGGACCGGTTTCCGGAAACCGTGGTCTTCAACACGATCTGCGACTCGACGGAAAAGAGGCAGACCGAGGTCCGGACGATGGCGGCGGAGATGGAGGCCATGCTGATCGTCGGGGGGCAGAACAGCGCCAATACGCAGCGTCTGGCGCGCCTGTCGGAACGCCAGGGGACGCCGACGTTTCACATCGAGACGGCCGAAGACCTGGGCGGGGTCGACCTGTCTCGCTACCGCCGAATCGGCGTGTCGGCCGGCGCCTCGACGCCGAACTGGATCATCCATCGCGTGGTCGACTACCTCGAAAACGACCGGGGAGAGAAGCGCCGGGGCCTGTTCGCCTTCTGGACGCTGACCGTCCGAACGGAGGTCTTCTCCGCGATCGGTGCCGCCGGCCTTGCACTCGCCTGCATGTTCCTGCAGGGCCTCCGGCCCGATGTCCTGAATCTTCTGACGGCGGCGCTTTATGTCTACGCCATGCATACGCTGAACCGGTTTCTCGCCCGGAAGGGGAGCATCATCGGGTCCTTCCGGGAGGCCACCTACCGGCGCCACGAACGACTCTTCCTTTCGCTGGCGGTGCTCGCCATGGTGCTGGCGCTGACGCTCGCGTGCCTTTCGGGGTGGGCCCCGTTCATCCTGCTTTTCACGCTGTCCGCGTTGGGCCTCGTCTACAATCTACGGATTCTGCCGTCGCACTGGCGCTTCCGGGGGTTGTGCGACCTGCCGGGTTCCAAGAACGTGGCGATGGCCCTGGCATGGGCCGCGGTGACCGCCTTCCTCCCCCGGATCGCGGTCGGATTCGAGGCGCCGCCGTCCCTGATGGTCGCGTTCTGTCTGGCCTTTTCCCTGGTGTTCGTCCGTTCCGCCCTGTCCGATATCCTGGACATCCAGAGCGACCGCCTCATCGGCCGTGAGACGATCCCGGTCCTGATCGGCAAGGACCGCACCCTGGTTCTCCTGAAGGGCATCGCCCTCCTGACCGCGCTCGTCCTCGTCGCGGCGCCGTTCGCGGGATGGGCCCCCTGGCGGATCTGGACGCTCATGAGCTGTCCATTTTATGTATGGATTTGTTTTACCATTTGTGATAGGGAGGCATGGTTTCCGGGCGTTCTGCTGGAAGGCCTGCTGGAATCCGTTTACTTGGTTGCCGGTTTGAGCGCCGGGGTGGGCCTGTTTTTCCCCCGGGCCTTTTTGTAATGTCCCGTTGAAGGAGGTGCGCCGATGATGAGAAAAAAAACAGGGCTCATGCTGATCGCGGCTCTGCTTGTCCTGTCTCTCGCCGGTTGCGGAGGGCTCCGTTACTCCCAGGTTGATCCGGAATCCAAGTACTTCCATCCGCGGCGGATCGGGGTCCTGCCGGTGGACGTGGGGACCTACGAAGAGGCCCGGGGCAATGTGGACCAGACCCTGGCGGGCGTTCTGATTGACAAAAAGTGGTTCGCCGACGTGGTCTCCGGGGATACCATCGCCCGGCAGTTTTCCGCCAACGAGGAGCTCCGGAAGGTCGTGATGGACTACATGGCCAAGCTCAAGACCGTCAATTTTTCCGACCCGCAGCAGAGCAAGAGAATCGGCGAACTGACCCAGGTGGACGCCCTGTTGATGGTGAACGTCGACGATTGGAACTACGCGGTCGAGAACGGCGAAAAGGTGGCCAAGGTGGGGATGGGGATGAAACTGATCGACGTCACCACAGGGAAGATCATGTGGAAAGCCGGACATGTCGCCATTGAAAAATATCGCGTCTTCAAGCCGAAACTGTTGGATGTCGCCAGGGACCTGGTCAAGGAGATGATCGAATACATGCCCCATTGAGGTCCGCCCGCCCTCGGCTTTACCGCGGAGATCCGGCCGGGCAGGGCAGGCGGAAAACACGCGATCGGGGCGGACGGGGTATCGGGAGGAGAACAGGATGAAAGAGAAGGTGACGCAGGCTCTGGACAAGATCAGGCCCAACCTCCAGGCCGACGGCGGGGATGTGGAACTGGTCGAGGTCACGGACGACGGCGTGGTGAAGGTGAAGCTGACGGGTGCCTGCCAGGGTTGCCCCATGTCGCAGATGACGCTCAAGAACGGGATCCAGCGGCTCCTGCTTCAGGAAGTCCCCGGTGTCAAGGAGGTCGTGTCCGTCGCTTAGGCGAATGGGGCCGCGCGAAACGAAACAGCGAGGCCGGTCCGGCCGTTCTGAAGATCCCGGTCCGGGGCAACGGACCGGCAGAAGGCAAATACGATAACAAGGGTAAGGAGAATAAAGGGTATGGCGTACATCATCACGGATGAATGCATTGCCTGCGGTTCCTGCCAGGATGAGTGTCCGGTGGAAGCGATCAGCGAGGGCGACGATAAATATGTCATCGACGCCAGTCTCTGTACGGATTGCGGCGCGTGTGCGGACCAGTGTCCCGTGGAGGCGATCGTTCCGGGCGACGACAAATAGACCGGCATCAGACAGGTCGTGACGCAGGGGGAAATTACCGCGAGACCCGCCCGGTTGTTTCCCCCCTCTTTTTTTCAGCGGGAACGGACGGACCCCGATGCAGCCATTGATCACATTTGAGGGGATCGAGGGGTGCGGCAAGACGACCCAGATGAAGATGGCGCGTGAGGTGCTGCGCAATCATCATCTCCCCCATCTTCTGACCGAGGAGCCCGGCGGGAGTCCCCTGGGCCGGCGAATCCGCCAAATCCTGCTCCAGCAGAGCCCGGAGGAGATCTGTCCCGAAGCGGAGATCCTTTTGTTCTGCGCCGCCCGCGCCCAGCATGTCCGGGAGACGATTCTGCCGGCGCTCCGGCGGGGGGAATGGGTGCTCTGCGACCGCTTCAGCGACGCCTCCCTCGCCTATCAGGGGTTTGGACGGGGGCTCGACCTGGAATGCATCCGGCGGATCGACGCCTTTGCCTCGCCGCTTCGTCCGGCGCTCACGTTTCTGTTCGATCTGCCTGTGGAAACCGGATTGCAGCGGGCGCTCGACCGGATCAGCCGTGCCGGCGGAGAGGCGCCGGAAGACCGGTTTGAAAACGAGGCCCTCGCGTTCCACCGGAGGATCCGGGAAGGCTACCTGACGCTGGCCCGGGAGAACCCGGAGCGTTTTCGCATCATTGACGCCACCAGGGACATTTTCACCATCCACAAAGATGTCTCCGTCCAGCTGGCCGCGTTCATCAAAGGTCAGACCCATGCCCTTCCGTGACATTTACGGACATAAACGTCCCCTCGGCATCCTGAAGACCGTCCTCGAACGGGGCCGGATACCGCAGGCCCTCCTCTTTCACGGCATGGAGGGCATCGGAAAACGGACGACAGCCCTGGCGTTCGCCCAGGCCCTGAATTGCCGCGAAGGGGGGACGGACGCCTGTGGGCGATGCCCCTCCTGCCGGAAGATCGGGCACGGCACGCACCCCGATGTGTCCACCCTCACGGCCGACGGCCAGTACATCCGAATCCGGGATATCCGCGCCCTCCAGGAACAGATGCAGTTCAAGCCCTACGAGGGACGGTGGCGGGTTTTCCTCGTCCGGGAGGCCGACCGGATGAACCTTGAAGCGGCCAACGCCCTGCTCAAGCCCCTGGAGGAACCGTCCGCGAAGCACGGCCTAATTCTCCTGACGGCGCATCCCGACCGGCTGCCCCGGACCGTTCTGTCGCGCTGCCAGCAGGTGCGGTTTCATCCTCTCCCCCGGGAAACGGTGCAGCGGTTTCTCGTGGAGCGGCACGCCCTGGAGGCGCCGACGGCCGGCCTCCTTGCCTCCTGTTCCGGTGGCAGCATCGCCAGGGCCCTGAACCTGCGGCAGGGGGATTTTCTCGAGATGCGGCGGGCCCTCCTGGAGCGGATGGCCTCCCCCGCCCTCCGGGAACCCTGGCAGCGCCTGTCCTTCCTCGGCGATCTCGGCCAAGAGCGCCGTTCGCTGGCTGAAAGGCTGGCCGTCATGCGGAGCTGCTGGCGGGACGCCCTCGTCGTCCGGGAGACGGGAGCGGCGGACCTGCTCATCCACCGGGACTGCGAGGCGGAAATCCGCACCTTGGCCGACCGGCGCACGGGGGAAGAGATCCTGAACAACATCCGGCTCATCGACCGGGCCATCGCGGCCCTGGAGCAGAACGCCAATAAGCAATTGACTTTGGAAGTCATGATGTTTAGACTGGCTCTCTGAAGGCGGATCTTACGAAAAGGGGCACCTAAAGACCGTTGCGAAACATTGTCGGCGTCAAATTCAAGCAGGAAGGCAAAATCTACAGTTTTCACGCCGGGGACCTGGAGCTCAGGAAGGGCGACCCCGTCATGATCCAGACGGAGAACGGTCCGGCGCTGGCCTGGGTCGCGACCGACGTCCGGCAGGTGCCCCTGCCCAAGGTTCCGGCCACCCTCAAGAACATCCTGCGCAAGATGACGCCCGAAGACCAGAAAATCAAGGCGGACAACGATCGTCTGGAGGGCGAGGCACAGGCCTTCTGTCTCGTCCGGATCCGGGAACGCGGCCTGCCCATGAAGCTCGTCGATGTCGAATGCCTCTTCGATCGCAGCAAGGTCATCTTTTATTTCACGGCGGAAAACCGGGTCGATTTCCGGGAACTCGTCAAGGACCTGGTGCAGAAGTTCCGTTCCCGCATCGAGCTCCGGCAGATCGCCGCCCGCCAAGAGGCGCGCCTGATCAAGGGGCTGGGCGTCTGCGGCCGGGAGATCTGCTGCGCCACCTTCCTCCAGAACCTCGACCGGGTTTCGGTGAAGATGGCCAAGGAACAGAGCATGTCGCTCAATCCCGAAAAAATTTCGGGTCTTTGCGGGCGGCTGATGTGCTGCCTGGCCTTCGAACACGAAACCTACCTCGACATGAAGCGCGACATGCCCAAGTGTGGCAAGGTGATCCAGACCCCGGAGGGATGCGGACGGGTCACCCGCCAGAACGTCTTCGAGGGGCAGATCACCGTGGTGCTCGAGGGCGGCAAGGAAATCACCCTGAACGTGACGGATCTCTGATCTTGTCCCGTCTTCGGGCCGGCCGCGCGCCTTCAAGCATTCAAAGGATCTCCATTATGGAAAAAGTCTTCTACATCACGACCCCCATCTACTACGTCAACGCCTCTCCCCACATCGGCCACGCCTACACGACGATCGTGGCCGACGTACTCGCCCGGTACCATCGGGCCCAGGGATACCGGACCTTCTTCGTCACCGGCACCGACGAGCACGGCGATAAGATCGCCGAGGCCGCCCAGAAGGCCGGGGTCACCCCCCAGACCTACGCCGACGGGATTAGTGCCCAGTTCCGGGCCCTGTGGCCGGAACTCTCCGTGACGAACGATTACTTCATCCGCACCACGGACGCCGACCACGTCCGGACCGTGCAACGGATCCTCCAGAAGGTCTACGATGCGGGCGATATCTATTTCGGCAGCTACGAGGGCTTCTACTGTGTCGGGTGCGAGCGCTTCTACATGGAAAAGGAACTGGTCGACGGCAAGTGTCCCGACCACCAGACCGCGCCCGAGTACCGCAAGGAGAGCAACTACTTCTTCCGGATGAGCAAATACCAGGACTGGCTGCTCGGGCACATCCAGGCGCACCCCGAGTTCATCCGGCCGGAGCGCTACCGCAACGAGGCCCTGGCCTTCCTCCGCGAACCCCTGGAGGACCTGTGCATCTCCCGCCCCAAGTCACGCCTGACGTGGGGCATAACCCTGCCTTTCGACGCCGACTACGTCACCTACGTCTGGTTCGACGCCCTGATCAACTACGTGACGGCGTTGGGCTATCCCGACGGGGCGCGTTTCGACGAGTTCTGGCCCGTCGCCCAGCACCTGATCGCCAAGGACATCCTGAAGCCCCACGGGATCTACTGGCCGACGATGCTCAAGGCGGCCGGGATCGAACCCTACCGGAATCTGAACGTCCACGGCTACTGGAACGTGGACGCGAGCAAGATGTCCAAAAGCCTGGGCAACGTCGTCAAGCCGCTGGATCTGAAGGACAAATACGGGCTCGATCCGTTCCGCTACTTCCTGCTCCGGGACATGGTCTTCGGTCTCGACTCGAATTTCAGCGAGGAGGCTTTTGTCCAGCGGATCAACGCCGATCTCGCCAACGACCTAGGCAACCTCGTCAGCCGTACACTGACGATGGCGGCGAAATTCCTGTCCGGCCAGGCGCCGGCCGTGACGGAGGCAGAGGCGGAGGCGTCGCCCCTTCCGGAAACCGCCCGGCGGATCCTCGCCGAGGTGGAGGCGGACTTTGCCGAGCTGGGTCTGCACAAGGCCCTGATGGTCATCTGGGAGTTCATCAATGTCGCGAACAAGTACATCGTGGAGAACGAGCCTTGGACGCTGGTCAAGGAGCCGGAACGGCGGGGGCGGCTGGAGGCGGTGCTGTACAGCGTCCTGGAGGCCTTGCGCGTGATTGCCGTCCTGATCGCCCCCTTCATGCCGTCCACGGCGGAGAAGATCCTCTCCCAGCTCGGCATCGAAGGCGGGACGCAGGATTTCGATTCGATCCGAAGCTGGGGCGGCCTGCCGGCCGGCAGCCGGCTTACGCGGGGAGAGGCTCTGTTCCCCAGGGTTGAATTCAGGAAGGAGGCCGTACCGATGTCCGAACCGAAGGAGGAGATGGTCCCGGTCAAGCCGGAGATCGCCTATGAGGATTTTGCACGCGTCGATCTGCGGGTGGCCACGATCCTGGAAGCCGAGGCCGTCCCGAAGTCGAACAAGCTCGTCCGCCTGAAGATCGATCTCGGCGAGGAGCGACAGATCGTGGCCGGCATCGCGAAGGATTACCCCCCGGAGACCCTGGTCGGGAAGAAGATCGTCGTCGTGGCCAACCTGAAACCCACCAAACTGATGGGCGTCGAATCCCGCGGCATGCTCCTGGCGACGGATACACCGGAAGGCCTGACGCTGATCGGATTCGACCGCGATCCGAAGACGGGCGCCCCGGTTCGTTAGGGGAGCCCCCGCGCCCCCCCCCGTCTACGAGGCTGCGCTTACCTTCTTGGCCAGCAAATCCCGGAGGACCTTCGGATTGGCCTTTCCACCGGAGGCCTGCATCACCTGGCCGATCAGAAAGCCCAGGGCCTTTCCCTGTCCGGCCCGAACGTCGGCGACCGCCGCCGGTTGCTCAGCCAACACCTTGTCGATCAGCGCATCGAGGGCATCGGGGTCGGAAACCTGCCTGAATCCGAGGGCGCTGACGATCGCCTCCGGGGCTTTGTCGCTGTCGAACAACTGCCCCAGGACCTCACGCGCCGCATGGGCGTTGATTTCGTCCCGCGCCAGCATGTTCAGGAGGGCGGCGAAGCGCGCGGGGGGCACGGCCGATCCGCTCAACTCCTGCCCCCGGTCCTTGACGGCCGGGATCAGTTGCGTGACGAGCCAGTGCATCGCCGTGCGCGGCGAGACCCCCTGCCCGATCAGCGCCTCAAAATAACCGGCCACCTCCGGATCGGCGCTCAGGAAGACGGCTTCCTCGCCGGACAGTCCGTGCTGCGAGACAAAGCGCTCGGCCCGGGCGGCCGGCATTTCCGGAAGACGCGTGCGCATCCGTTCAATCCACTCAGGCGCCAGTTCAATGACCGGCACGACGGGGTCGGGAATGCAGGGCCCTTCGAATTTCCCGCGCATGGCCAGCGTGACTTTCTTGTCCGGGTCCCAGAGGCGGGTATGCAGGGTCACCACTTTGCCTGCCTGCACGTCCGCGCTCTGACGGTTGATTTCATAGGCGACGGCATCACCCACGTGACGGATGGAATTCATGTTCTTGACTTCCACCTTCGTATTCATCTGGCCGGTGCCTTTCGGGCGCACGGAAATGTTGGCATCGACGCGCATCGTACCGTTTTCCATGCTGCATTCGGACGACCCCACGTAACGCACCTGGGTCCGCAGCGCCTTGAGAAATTCCATCGCCTCGGAGGGCGTGCGGAAATCCGGTTCGGTCACGATTTCCACGAGCGGCGCGCCGGCACGGTTGAAATCCACCAGGCTGATCGGCAGGCGACCCTCCATTTCATGCACCAGCTTGGCGACGTCCTCCTCCATGTGGATGTGGTGGATGCGCAGTTTCCTGGGCCGGCCGTTTTCATCCGAGATGTCGATGGCGCCGCCACGCGCCAGGGGAAGGTGCGCCTGCGACAGTTGATAGCCTTTCGGAAGGTCGGGGTAGTAGTAAACCTTCTGGTCGAAGGCGCTTCTGGGCTGAAGTTCCGCCCCCAGCCCCAGACACAGGAGCGCGGCCTTTTCGAGCGCCTCCCGGCTCAGCCGGGGAAGGGCGCCCGGAAACCACAGGCAGGTCGGACAGATGTTCATGTTGGGTTTGTCGCCCGGGCGGTTGGAACAATCGCAAAACATCTTGGTCGCGCAGTTGAGCTCCACATGGATTTCCAATCCGATGACCGCTTCAAATTCCATCATGCATTCCCTCCCCGGCGCGCGTTTAGAAGGTGCTCGCCCAGCGCGAGCAGCCGCGCGTCGCTGAGCCTCGGACCCGACAGCTGCACGCCCGGGTGAGGTCGGCCTTGCGCCGGCGGCAGGTAAAGCGCCGGCAGGCCGGCGACATTGGCATAGGCCGTGAGCGCGAATTGCGCATACGTATCGGCCAGCGACGCCGGGGCGTCCGGGCCGCCTCTTTCCACCGGGATGGCCCAGAAGTCCGCCTGCGCCGCGAGCCGCCGCATGCCGGCCACGAGCCGCGCGCGGATACGGCAGGCGTCTTCATACGCGTCGTAGCGCTCGAACTGAAAAAACGTCCCCTGAAACAGATAGCTTTTCAACAGCGGGCCGAAGGCCGCACCGCGCGAGGAGAGATACATCTCGTTCCAGTTTTTGGCGCCCGGCACGCGCACGCCGTAGCGGACCGAATCGTACCGTCCGGTGCAGGAGGACGCTTCCACGGCGCCCACGATTTTATGGACCGGCAAAAAAAGCGGGAAATCGGGCAGGGACAGCTCCTTGACGGTCAAACCCGCATCCCCGAGCGTTTCGATTGCGGCACGGTAAAGAGATTCCTGCCGGGCAGGCAAGCTGCCCGGCGCCTCTTTGATGATCCCCACGGTTGTTTTTCCCGTGTCGATGTTCTGCGGGGAAAAATCCGGGGTCGTTTCATCGGGGAGGGAGAAATCCCGCTCGTCCGGCCCGGCGATGGCCTTCAGAATCTCGCGGATATTTTTCAGGCTGTCGGAAAGAATCCCGTAGCACTCCATCGATGGAATCAGACCGATGAGACCGAAGCGCGACACCAGGCCGTAACTGGGCTTGAAACCGCATACGTCGCCCGCCGAGGCGGCCAGACGACTCTCGCCCATCAGGTCCAGAACCAGCTCCGCATGGGCGGCGTTCCGTTTGATCGCCTCTCCGGCCCGGCTGCCGTCGAGACCGAATCCGAATTCGCTCATGCGGGTCGAGCCGCAGATTGAAGCCCCGGCCTGACGCAACCGCTCGACAACGGTGGCGTCTTCCAGGGCCACAAAACGGGCGAGGGCGTTGGAGCCGGCGTCCGTCGGCCAGCCTGCCGCCGAGACATTGGGCTGGATCGCGATGTTCATCCCCTTGAGCGGTCCGTCTGCGGGGACGGCGGCCTCGGGAGGGCGGTAGAAAAAGATTGAATCCATGCGGAGGTCTCCCTTTATTCCAGGATACTGGCAACCTTGAAGAAACGGCCTTTGACCGCGGGCGCACGGCTGAGCAGCTGGCCCGTCTCGGCGAGCGGCGAACATTTTTCCTGAATTCCCGGGCGCGTACGGTTGGCGACCGGGGCCACGGTGTAGAGCGCCTCTCCTTCGCCCGCGTTCTGGGCCGCCAGCAAGGCCAAGGCGTCCGCCTGTGCCAGGACGTCTTCCATCCCGGGGCGTTCGTCCGCGGACAGACCGATGCGCGACACCCAGGATAGGCGGTCGATCCGGTTTTCATTTTCCGCGGTGCCGGGCAGGACGTCCTGGCTGCCCAGATTCAGCAGCCCCAGTTCGGCAAGCTGCTCCCGCTTCACCGGGGAGGGCGCGCCGGTCAGGGGGCAGGCGGCGCCGCGGTTTTTGGGGAATGCGATCACCTCGCGGATCGACGGGGTCTTGAGAATCATCGAAACGGCCCGGTCCATGCCCAGTGCGAGCCCCCCGTGCGGCGGCGCGCCGAAATCGAACGCCCGCAGGAAAAAGCCGAACTTCTCCTTCGTTTCCGCTTCGGTCAATCCCAATGCGGCGAATATCCTGCGTTGCAGATCGCGGTCATTGATGCGGATGCTGCCGCCGCCGAGTTCCTCGCCGTTGATGACCAGATCGTAGGCCCGGGATCGCAGCGACAGAAGCTCTTCGATGTTTTTTGGATCGAAATCGGCCCGGTCCGGCGCGGTGAACGGATGGTGGCTGGAGGTGACGCCGCCTTCATCGGTCGCCTCGAACAGCGGAAACTCCGTGATCCAGACCGGACAAAAGCTGTTCGACGGAATCAGGCCGAGACGATTCGCCAGATGCAGGCGCAGTTGGCCGAGTGCCGATGTGACCGTCGCATGGGAAGGATCGGCGATCAGGATCAGAACGTCCCCGTCGGCTGCGGAGAATTTTCCACGCAGCGCCTCCAGCTCCAGCTCGCTGAAGAACTGGACGATGTTCGATTCGAATTTCCCGTCTTCGACGCGCATCCAGGTCATCCCCTTCGCGCCGAACGACGGCACGATTTCCTTGGCGTATTCGTTCTGCAGGACATTCTTGCTCAGCTGGCCGGACTGACCCTGGATGTTGATGCCCTTGATGCAGCCGCCGCGCTCGAGAATCTGGCGGAAGATCGAATAGCGGGTCTGGGCGAACACCGATGTGACATCGACGAAACGCAGCCCGAAGCGGAGATCGGGGCGGTCGGAGCCGGTCGTGTCCATCGCCTCCGCATGGGTCATGCGGGCGAAGGGCCGGGGCAGCGTGATGCCGCCGACGGCGAACATCCGAACGGTCAGCTCCTCGATCAGCTCATAAAGGAATTCTTCATCGATGAACGAGGCCTCGATGTCGAGCTGGGTAAATTCCGGTTGCCGGTTGGGGCGCAGATCTTCGTCGCGGAAGCAGCGCGCCAGTTGAAAGTAACGTTCCATACCGCCGATCATGAGCAGCTGTTTGAAGAGTTGCGGGGATTGGGGCAAGGCGTAGAAATTCTCCGGATGAACGCGGCTGGGGACCAGGTAATCCCGGGCCCCTTCGGGCGTGCTCATCGTCAGTACCGGCGTTTCGATTTCGACAAAGCCCCGCGAATCGAGAAAGTCTCGGACGCATTGAAAAATGCGGTGCCGGGCGATCAGATTGTCCCGCATGGACGTCCGGCGGATGTCCAGATACCGGTACTGGAGCCTCAAGTCCTCGGCCACCGTGTCCGTGCCCGCGGACGGGGCGCCCGCGACCATGGCCTTGTCGGAAACGGCAAAGGGCAGCGCATCCGATTCGGACAGCACCTCCAGTTCGGTGACCAGCACTTCCATCGATCCCGTTTCGATATGGGGGTTTTCCGTTCCCTCACGGCGCTGTTTGACTTCGCCGCGAACCGCGATGCAATATTCGGCGCGCAGCCCGGCGGCCCGCCGGCAGACATCGGCTGCCGCTATTTCAGGGCTGAATACGATCTGTACGATCCCGCTGCGGTCGCGCAGATGGATAAACAGCAGACCGCCGTGATCCCGGAAGGCGTCCACCCAGCCCGCCAGAAGCACCCGGCGTCCGACCTCTCCCAACGTCAACTGACCGCAAAAAACCCGTTCGGAAAAAAGCATGAGACGTGTCCTTTCCCTTCCGACCGCCGTCGTACCGGCAAGCCTCCGCCCCGGCGTTGGGCTTCCGCCTGCCCGCCGCCGGATGATTAGAGCTTTTTACCGACCGAGGCAAGATAAATCGTGAATTCGTCCTGCCCGTCGATTTTTAGCAGGGCGTCCATCGCTTCCTGATCGTAGGCGGCGATCGCGCAGGCCCCCGCCCCGATGGCCTCGCAGGCCAGGTAGAGATTTTGGCAAACGTGGCCGGCGTCGAGGGCGATGACCTTGTGCGCCGCCAGTCCGTAACGCCATTCCATGCGGTAGGGAAGCGCCGTCCAGATGAACGTCACGGCCGCGCTGCCCGGATGGTGCTGGCCGAGAGCGGCGCGACGGATTTTCTCGTCCAGACGCTCCTCGGAGAATTCAAGCAGAAGGCGGTGCTCCATGGGCAGATAGCGGTAGATCCCCGGGGCGAGCCCCCGGACGTTCAGGACACACAGATACGTTTCGAAGGCGTGGCGGCATCCGGCGGAAGGGACCGTTCGCAGGGCATGCCCGGCGAACGGCGGCTGCCGGACGCCCTGGGTGGCCCACAGGAGAAACGACAATTCCTCACGGGCGAGGGGTTCCCGGCGATACGAGCGGCGGCTTTCCCGGTTTCGAATCGCCGTTTCGAGGTCGATCCTCCCCAGGGCCCCGAACCGATCGCAAGGGGTCAGGTCGATCCGTTCGGCGTCCGGTGGGCAGGGCTTCTGGACGGGCGGCGGCGCAACGCCTCGGTTCTGGTCCGTCCGCGAAAAATCGATGACCTTGCGGATGCTGTCCTTGAGAAACAACCGGTAGGCCTTGATGAGGTCTTCATCCATACGGGGGTCCGATTCCAAAAGAGAATCTGGGGTCTCGCGTCTACGGCCCTTCCATAACCCGGGTCCCGTCGAAAAGTCATTTTTTTTCGATTCCAGCCGGGGCCGGGGCTGCGCCCGCGCCGTGTCTTTTTGCGGCGGCCGGGGCATGGTTCAATCCGTTCGGGTTTTGACGGGCGGCAGGGGGCGGGAAGGGCCAAACAACGCCCGGGCCGGGGGAAAGGGGCTTCCCGCGGCCCGGGTTTCGTGCCAGGGTCTGCGTTTCCTCAGGCCAGCGCCTTCATCAGTTTATCCGCCATGTCCGTCTTCTCCCAGGGATAGTCGTCCATGAACAGGGTCTTGGGTATCCGCCGGTAGAGGTCGCCGTTCAGGAGGTCGAAGCGCTCGATCAGCCCCTGGGGCCTGAGGTCGAACAGCTCCTCGACGACCTGGGCCAGGCGCTCGTCCGTCGCGCTGCCGCAGGTGCTGAAGGTGTTGATGTAGATGGAGAAGGGCCGCGCGATGCCGATCGCGTAGGAGAGCTGAACGGCGCACTTCTCGGCGATCCCGGCGGCGACGATGTTCTTCGCTACGTAGCGGGCGCCGAAGGCGGCGGAGCAGTCCACCTTCTCCGGCGACTTGTTGACGACGGCGCCGCCGCCCAGCTGCGCCCCGGGATAGCCCCCGTAGAACTGGACGACGAGCTTGCGACCGGTCACGCCGGAATCCGCGGCGCTGCACGAGTTGACGGCCTGCCACTCCCCGGTCGGGTTGAAGAGGAATACCGTGTCCTTGTCCACCCAGTCCGCGAGACACCCGAAGGCGATCTCCTTCGCCCGGGCCTTGATGGCCTCGCGGCTCAGCCCGTTTATCTGGCGGTAGTCCACCGCGTTGGACATCAGCACCTTGGCCAGCCGCCGGGGACCACACACCTCGGTGTTGTATTCCACCGACACCTGCCCCTTGCCGTCGGGGGCGAAGATGGGATCGCCGCACGTCTCGAAGGTGCGCATCATGCGGCTGGACAGGACGTAGGGCAGCGGGAGGAGCTCCGGGGTTTCGTTGCAAGCGAAGCCGTACATGATCCCCTGATCCCCGGCGCCGATCTCCTTGTCCTTGTTCAATTCGAGGGCGGTGCCCTGGTTGATGTCCGGCGACTGGGGGATGATCTCGTTGATGACCCGCATGGTCCGGCCGTCGAGGCCGACGGCCTCGTCGTTGTATCCCAGGGACAGGACCGCCTCGCGGACGCACGCCTCCACGTCGATCTTCACCCGGGCGCGGACCTCGCCGCCGATCAGGCAGAGGTTTTTCCCGAGGAACACCTCGAGACCGCAATGAGGCATCGTCGCGACGGTCAGGCCGAGGGCCTTTTCCTGATCGAGGATGCGGCCGATCACTTGGGCCGAGATCACGTCGGCCACGACGTCCGGATGTCCGACTTTTACGCTTTCCGATGAAATCTGCATGTAAAGCTCCTTGGCTTGAAATAAAAAACCTCTCACAAGGAGAGGTTCATTCCTTTTGTCGTTATGACCTCATGGTTCCCTTGCGGGCTGGCTTTGGCACCTTACGGATCAGGTTGCCGGGCGGTCACAGGGCCAGTACCCTCACGCCTCTCTTCATAACTTTATATCGGCACGACCATACCACGGCCGCGCTAGATGTCAAGCATTATTTCCACCCCGCTCAGTCCGTCTCCTTCTTCCCGAGGGAGCGCTCGGGAAGTTTCCCTTTCATCATGTCTCCGAAGGAACCGAATGATTCCTTTGATTTAGGAACATATTGCTGGTAATCGCCGTTCCGGTCGCCTTCTCCTCCCGGCGCCGCGGCATCGGCGGCCGGCGTGAGCGAGATGCGCTTCTGGGCCGTTTCCACCTTCTCCACCCGCACCTCGATGGTCTGGCCCTGGGTGAGGACCTCGTTGGGGTGGTTGATCCGCTTCCCCCTGCCGATCTTGGAGATGTGGATGAGGCCGTCGATTCCCGGCGACAGGGTCACGAAGGCCCCGAATTTGGTCAGACGGGCGATCACGCCGGTATGGACCGACCCCTCGGGGAAGGTGTTCTCCACCGTTTCCCAGGGATCGGGCAGTGTCGATTTCAGGCTCAGGGTGATGCGGTCGTTGGCCCAGTCCAGCCTCAGGAGGACGGCGTCGATCTCCTGGCCGACGGACAGGACGTCCTGAACCTTTTCCACATGCCCCCAGCCGATCTCGGAGATGGGCAAAAGCCCCTGGATGCCGCCGATATCGACGAATGCCCCGAATTTCTGGAGGGAAACGACGGTTCCCCGAATGGTCATCCCCTCGGTCAGGGTGTCCTTCAGGGCCTCCTTCCGCTGGCGGTCCTCCTCCTCGAGAATCGACCGGCGCGATACGATGATGTTGCGGCCGCGCGACCCGTATTCCACCACCCGGAAGGTGCGGGTCTTGCCGACGGGGCTTTCCGTCTGGGGCTGGCGCGGCATGCCCATCTGGGAGTGCGGGCAGAACGCCCGGAGCGATCCCCCGATGCGGACCTCGTAGCCGCCCTTGACCTCCTTTTCCACGACGCCTTCGACAGGGATCCCGCTCTTCCAGGCGTCCTCGATGTAGGAACGGGCGGCCTCCCCGCTGCTCACCTTCGTGGTGAACAGCTTCTCGTTGCGCTTGGCCGACAGAAAATAGGCCCGGATCGTATCGCCCTCCTGCACGGTGAGGTTTCCCTCGGCGTCGAGCAGTTCCGACCGGTCCAGATACCCTTCGCTCTTGCCCCCCAAATCGAGGAATATCCATTCCGAGGTGATCTTGACGATCGTCACCTCCACCCGCTCGCCCGGCCGGAGACGGCCGCGATCGGGAGAGGTTTCCGCCAGGAGTTCGGCAAAACTTTTTTCTTCTTCCGGTTCCGTGTTGACCTGCGCTTGTTTCTCTTCGTCCATAACCTTGCTTATCCCATACCCTTTCCGAAATATCGATCTTTCGATCCAGCGAACGCGCCGGGGTGGTCCCGGGCGTTCGAATATCCTCAGTCCATGTGGACGGCCAGCCAGACCGTTTCGCCGGTCGGGTCGGTCCAGGCGACGCGGTGCCGCCGGTCCGCGGGAACCGACCGAAACAGGTTTACCGTCAAGCGCGCCATGCCGCCGGAACCCCCGTTGGAACGTCGACGGGCCGGAGGGTCCGGTCCAGGAGGGCCCGGGTGTCCGTCACCCGCAATTTTCCGAACAGGAAGGCGAACTGCCGCTCCAGCTCCTCCCCGAGGGCCTGACGAACGGCCTCCGGAAGGTCCCAGAGATCCTTCTTGAACGGACCGAAGCCCTTCTTGCGCGTCTTGTAGAAAAACTGCGCGTCCGTATCCGTTTCCTTGCGCTCGGAGGCCAGCTCCGCCTTCAGATAGCCGTAGATGCGGTCCCTGAGCGCGCCGGGAAAGTGCCGGCTGTCGTACAGGATGTTCTGAAATCCCGTGGCCAGGTGGATCTCCGCCGTTCCCACCGCCGGGAAGCGGTCGAACGCCTCGTCCGGCAGGGTGGAGGCGCCGTGCTGAACCGCCCCGGCCAGGCCGTACTCGCGGCGGGCCGCCCGGGAGAGTTCCGCCAGCGTGTCGAAGTCGATCTTGACCTTGGCGACACTGCCGTCCGCCAGGGGAACGCCCCCGTGCGCCGTGCCGGTCTGGACGCTGATCTTGCTGATGCCCGCGAGGTCCGTCCCGGCTTCCCGCAGGACCGCCCGATACCCGTCCATGAAGGCGCGCAGCTCTTCCACGGTGCTGTTCTTTCCCCCCACCTCGCCAATTTCCCCGCCCACCGAGATCGTGATCCCCGCCGGTTCGAGATCCCGGATCACCGTCGTCAGTTCCGCGGCCAGCGTGTAGTTCGTCGCCTGCTGTCGCGCCGGGGTCGCCTGGGACAGATCGACGAGCGTCGAGGTGTCGATGTCGATGTTGTAGAACCCGCCCTCAATGGCCTCCCAGATGAGATCCTTGACGGCGCGGACCTCCGCGGCCGGATCCTGCGCGTATTTTTTCGCGTTGACCTGGAAGTGGTCCCCCTGGAGAAAGAGCGGCCCCCGATAGCCCGTCCGGATGGCGGCGGCGGTGACGGCGGCCGTATACTCCTCCGGCCGCTGCCGTGTGTAGTCGATCTCGGAGCGGGCGATCTCGAAGAGAACGGGTCCGACCTGTCCCGCGAGCGTGGCCCTCAGGACCGCCTGGGCGACATCGAACGTAAGCGCGCGGATGTTGATCGCCGGCACGGTGAAGCCCGAAACCGCTTCGCGCCCCATGGCCTCATACAGGGGCTGGATCGACGACGGGAAGATCCCGAGGGCGGCCCCGGCCCGGCGGATCAGCCATCGGGCGGCCTGCCGGACGACGGTGTCGGTTCCGAAAACGGCGGTATGGACCAGACGGACGATCTCGGCGTCCCGCAGACGTTGCTCGTCCAGAACCCGGACCTCGCCCGCGTCGATCGCCAGACTGTCCCGCACACCCTCCTTCAGGGCGTCCACACGGTCATACCTCATGAACGATAACCTCTGACAGGCGACGCTCCGACGAAAGCCCGGACATCCCGGGTCCGTCTGCCCTTGATCTCCGGCCATTCTCCTGTTGCCTATCGCCCGTTTTTTGCATTCAGATATTCCTTTGCCCGTTCGACCTCGAACCGGCTGCCGATGTAGACGGGCGAGCGCTGCTCCAGATCCTGGACCGGGATGGCGAGAATGTCCGTCGCTCCGTCGGTGGCGGCGCCGCCGGCCTGCTCCATGATGAAGGCCATGGGCTGGAGTTCGAACAGGAGCCTGAGCTTCCCCTTCGGGCTGTTCCGCAGCCCCGGATAGGCGAAGACGCCCCCCCGCTTGATGAGGATCTGGTTGATGTCCGGAACGAAGCCCCCGCTGTAACGCAGCTTGTACCCTTCGGCCTCGAGGGACTCCACGAAGTTCAGGTGCTCCGGAGACCAGTCCTTTCTCAATCCGCCCAGGCTGTAGATCGACCCCTTCTCCTTCAGGCGGATATTTTCCTCCGACAGGACATATTCCCCCTCCCGGTTGAGCACGAACTCATGGGTCCCCTTGCCGGCGGAATAGACCATCGTGATGAGCGGTCCGTAGGTGATGTAGAGGGCGGCGACCATGGACTGCTTGCCGGCGCAGAACATCGACTCGCGGTGGATGCCGATGATCGTGCCGATCGACAGGTTCGTGTCGACGAGCGACGATCCGTCGAGCGGGTCCGCCGTGACGAAGTACTGCTCGTTTCCATGACCGATCGGAACGACGGCGTCCTGTTCCTCCGATGCGTACTCCCGGACGAAGCCGGAAAACTGGAGCTGGTTTTTCAGAATCTCGTCGGAGCTGCGATCCAGGGCGAGCTGGTCCTCGTCGTACATGTTCCGGAAGCCGGCCAGCTTCCGGTTGGATTCGTGAATCTTGGCGGAGATGTACTTGCCCGTGACGGCGATCTGCCAAATCAGCCGCCTCAGTTCCGTCTCCACACCGGCCATCCACATGTGGCGTCTCAGGTCGACGCAGAATTTCGTGTAGTCGGAAAGGCCCTCGCCCATGCCGTGTTTCCTTCGTTTCCGTGCAGACCGCCTTTGGCGGCCTGAATCCACAGGAAAAATGCGGCTGTTTACTAACAGGTTGTGGCCCGTTTGACAAGCAGATTTTACGAATTGCCCCCTTGACAGGCTTGCCCGTTCACGGTACGGCGTAAGCCTGAGATCAGGGGGGAGGCGCGTATGGAGCGAAGTCTTGCAGGGGTGCGGGCCCTGGTGACGGGGGCGGGCGGCGGCATCGGGCGGGCCATTGCGGTCCGGCTCGCGGCCGGAGGATGCCGGATGGCGGTGGCGGACATCCGGACGGACAAGAACGAACAGACCGCCGCCCTGATCCGTCAGGCCGGCGGCGAGGCCCTGGCCCTGACCGTGGACATGGCGAGGCGGGGGGACATCGACCGGATGGTCGCCGAAACGGTGGCCGCCTGGGGCGGTCTCGACTGCCTCGTCAACAACGCCGGCGTCGGCGCGGCCGGGTTCATCGAGCAGGTCGCCGATGGGGACATCGAACACACCTATGCCGTCAACCTGGTCGGTGTCCTGAGGGCCACCCGGGCGGCCGCGCCGCACCTCAAGAAAAGCGGCCGGGGCCGGATCGTCAACATCGCTTCCGTCGAGGGCATCCGAGGTTCGGGGCTTCTGCCCGTTTACAGCTCCACCAAGGCGGGCGTCATCGGCCTGACCCGCGCCAACGCCATCGAACTGGCCCGATTCGGCGTCACCGTAAACGCCCTGTGCCCCGGTCCGATCCAGACGGACATGCTGGCCCCCCTGATCGCCGACCCGAAATACCGGGAAAAGACGATCCGGGGCATCCCCATGCGCCGCCTCGGCGTTCCGGAGGACGTGGCCGGTGTCGTGGCGTTTCTCGCCTCGGACGAGGCCTCGTTCATCACGGGAAACACGATTGTCATCGACGGCGGGATGACGGTCAAGGCCCTGTAACGCGCACCCGCCTTCCGTCGCCTCGATCTCCCGGGCGCGGTGCACAGGGGCCGCTGCCCGCCAGGCCTCAGATGAGGTCCGTCCATCCGAAGCGACGGTCGTCCGCGCGCTGGTTTTCCAGCATGTGCGCTTCGATCCCCCCTCGAACCTCCTCGAATGTCCGCTCATCCATCTCCGAGGCAACGGCCTGGGGACCGTCCCACCGGATCACGATCTTGCTGAAGGGTTTGGGCACCAGGCAGCCGTCCCAACTCTTGAGGATCCACGCCCGGCTCATGGAGATGTAAACGGGGACGACGGGAACGCCGGACTTTCTCGCGAGGGCGATCAGCCCCGGTTTCACCACGCCCCGGGGACCCTTCGGACCGTCCAGGACGTGCACGGCGAAGGCGTGGTCCCTCAGATCCCCGACCATTGCGGTCAGGGCCTCCTTCCCGTGCAGCGTGGAGGAACCCCGCACGGGTCGAAACTTCATCCGTCGGTAGACGTCGGCAATCAGGTCGCCGTCGCGGCTGGCGCTGATCATGACGGACGGTTCGAATTGGGCGAAACGGTCCGCGTAGCCGACCGAGGCGATGATCCGCTGATGCCAGATGGCTGCAATCGCCTTGTTCCCACTCTTTAGATACCGCACCAACTCGTCTTCGTTGACGGATTCGATCCGGATGGTGAGAAAGTACAGGCGGGCGATGGCGTAGGCGATGCTCAGCAGGTTGTGCCGCAGCGCATACCGGGACAGGATTTTCACGGCCGGGGGAAACCATTTAAACGATCCGGCGCCTTTTGCTTGCTGCCTCGTCGCCTCCATGTCAGCTCCCACTCCGTTTTCATTCCGGGGGGCTTCGGATCCCTCATGCCCCCCCGCCGAGGACCCTGTAGAGGGTGACCCGGCTGGCCAGGCCGGCATGGATCAGGGCGATCAGCCCCTGCTGCGCCGCGTAGAGCGAGCGCTGCGCATCGAGGACGGCCAGAGAGCTGTCCACGCCTCGGTCGTAGCGCGCCTGGGACAAGCGGTAGGTTTCCGCGACCGCCTCGACCAGGGAGCGCTGCGCCGCGATCTGCCGGTTCACCGTGCCCGCCGTGGCTAGGGCGTCCGCCACTTCCCGGAAGGCCGCCTGGATCGCTTTCTCGTACTGGGCCACGGCGATGTCCTTATCCACTTGGGTGACCGTGTAGGCCGACCACGTGCGGGCGTCGAAGATCGGCATCACGATCTGCGGGGCGAAGCTCCACGCGCCCGAGCCGGATTTGAAGAGGCCGGACAGGTCGGCGCTGGCGGTGCCCAAGGCCGCCGTCAGGGAGATGCGGGGGAAGAAGGCCGCCCGGGCGGCGCCGATGTTGGCATGGGCCGCCTTGAGGCGATGCTCCGCCGCCAGGATGTCCGGGCGGGACAGGAGGGTCTCCGAAGCCAGTCCGGGGGACACCTCCCGGGGCGGACGGACGCCGTCCAGGTCCACAGGCAGGAGCGCCGGCGGGATCGGGGCGCCCACCAGCAGTCCGAGCACGTTCTCGTCCTGTGCGACCCATTGCGTGTAGCGGGCGACGTCCCCCCGGGCGACCTCCACCTGGCTCTGTGCCCGGCGGAGGTCCAGATCGGACACCAGGCCGACGTCGCGCCGTTTCCGGATCAGGGCGTAGGAGGCCTCCTGTGCCTCCAGGGTGGAGGCCACGAGTTTGAGGGTTTCCCGGTCCGCGGCGAGCACCAGGTACGCCTGCGCGACCGTGGCCACGAGCGCGATCTCGGCGCCGCGGCGGGCCTGATTCGTGGCCAGGTATTCTTCGAGCGCCTGGTCCTTCAGGCTGCGGATGCGGCCGAAGAAATCGATCTCCCAGGAAGCGACGCCGAGATTGACATCGTACCGTTCGGCGGTGTAGGCGTGCCCGCTCGCCGAAAGATCGGCGGGTGTGCGGGCTTTCGCCCAACTTCCGGCGGCGTGGACCGAGGGCAGGAGTTCGGCCCGCTGGATGCCGTAGTACGCCCTTGCCCGGTCGACGTTCAGGGCCGCCAGGCGCAGGTCGCGGTTGTTGTTAAGGGCCGTCTCGATCACCTTCTGGAGGCGTTCATCGGGAAGGAACTCCCGCCAGACCGGCATGGAGGCCTGCGGCGCGGACGCATCGGCCTTTGCCTCCGGATAGGCCGCACCGGTCGGCCATTGGGCCGGCACCGGCGCATCCGGGCGTTCGTATCGAGGGGCGAGCGTGCACCCGCCCAGCGCGATGACGACGGCAACCCATAGCAGGAACAGGTTTCGATTCATCTCATTCGACCTCCGACGATTCCGCGGTCTCTGACCCGGTCGCTTGCCGTCTCTGCCGTTTGCCGAAGATCCTTTCGATCAACACATAGAAGAGGGGCGCGAAAAGAAGCACCAGGACGGTGGCCGTGATCATCCCTCCCAGAACGCCGGTGCCGATGGCGTTCTGTGCGCCCGCGCCCGCGCCGGTCGTGAAGGTCAGGGGCAGGATGCCGAAACCGAAGGCGAGCGAGGTCATGACGATCGGACGAAAACGGAGTTTCACGCCCTCCAGCGTGGCTTCGATCAGTCCCATCCCCCTTTCCAGGCCCCCCTTGGCGAACTGGACGATCAGGATGGCGTTCTTGGTGGTCAGCCCCAGCGTGGTGAGCAGGGCGATCTGAAAATAGACGTCGTTGGCCATGCCCCGCAGACTCGATGCGATGATGCCGCCGATCACCCCGAGGGGCAGAACCAGCAGAACGGCCATCGGAATCGTCCAGCTCTCATAGAGCGCCGCGAGGCACAGGAAGATCACGAAAATCGAAAAGGCATACAGCAGGGGCGCCTCGGAACCGGTCATCCGCTCCTGGTAGGACAGCCCCGTCCAGTCGAATCCGATCCCCTGGGGCAATTGGGCGACCGCTTCTTCCATGGCCTGCATGGCCTCTCCCGTGCTCCTCCCCGGCGCCGGTTCTCCCCAGATGTTGATGGACGGAAATCCGTTGAAACGGTTCAGCTGGGGCGATCCCGACGTCCAGCGGCCGGTGGCGAACGACGAAAAGGGAACCATCATGCCCGCCGTGTTGCGGACATGGATCCTTTCCAGGTCCCTGGGAAGCATGCGGTAGGGGGCGTCCGCCTGGATATACACCCGTTTCACCCGACCGCCCTGCATGAAATCGTTGACGTAGGCGCTGCCGAAGGCCGCCGAGAGCGAGGTGTGGATGGCACTGATGGGCACCCCCAGGGCGCCCGCCTTTTCCCAGTCCACGTCGATGCGATATTCGGGCACGTCTTCCCGGCTGTTGGGACGGACCTTGGTCACGCGCGGGTCTTGGGCGATGATTCCCAAAAGCTGGTTTTGCGCATCCATCAGCGCCTGGTGGCCCAGCCCTCCCCGGTCCAGGAGCTGGAAATCGAACCCCTTGGACATCCCCAGTTCGGGAACGGCCGGCGGCGTGAAGGCATACACGATGGCGTTGCGGATATTCGCAAAGGCCATCGTTGCCCGGGACGCAATGGCCGGGGCTTTCATGTCGGGCTTGTCGCGGAGGTCCCAGTCCTTCAGCCTGACAAACACCATGCCGTTGTTTTGCGACCGTCCGGAAAAGCCGTAGCCGGTCAGCGCCATCACGGATTCCACGGTCTCGGCCTCATGCTTCTTGAAATAATCCTGGATGGTTCCGGAAACCTCCAGGGTCTGTTCCATCGTTGATCCGGTCGGCATCATCACCTGGGCCAGCAAGGTCCCCTGATCTTCGTCCGGGAGGTAGGCGGTGGGCATGCGCAGGATGAGGACCCCCATGACCACGACGATCATGAGAAAAACGGCCAGATAACGTTTTTTCCGAGAGAGGGAGTGGCCGACCATTCCCACATACCGGTCCCGAAGCCGGAAGAACATGCGATCGAACCACAGGAAAAACGGGCGCAGCACTGGGAGTGCATGTTCCGCCGGCTCATGCCCGGCCTTGACCGGTTTGAGAAGCCCGGCGCAGAGGACCGGTGTCAGGATCAGGGCGACGACCACCGACAGGAGCATGGAGGAGATGATCGTCACGGAAAACTGGCGATAGATAACGCCGGTAGAGCCGGGGAAGAAGATCATGGGACCGAAGACGGCGGACAGGACCAGTCCGATGCCGACGAGCGCGCTCGTGATCTGTTCCATGGATTTGGCCGTGGCTTCCTTGGGCGGGAGTCCTTCCTCGCTCATGATCCGTTCCACGTTTTCCACGACTACGATCGCGTCGTCCACCAGCAGGCCGATGGCCAGAACCATGGCGAACATCGTCAGCATGTTGACGGAAAATCCGAAGAACCAGAGAACGGCGAAAGTGCCCAGGAGGACGACCGGCACGGCGATCGTGGGAATCAGGGTGGCCCGCAGGTTCCCCAGGAACAGCCACATCACCAGAAAGACCAGGAAAATCGCGATAAAGAGAGTCTTGAACACCTCGTCGATGGACACCCTGATGAAGGGCGTGGAGTCCATGGGATACGTAACCCGGACCCCCGCCGGGAAGTACCGGCTCATCTCCGCCATCTTGGCCTTGACGTTATCGGCCGTCTCCAGGGCGTTGGCGCCGGCGGACTGACGGATGGCGATGCCCACGGATTCCTTGCCGTTGAACTGACCCTTGATGTCGTAGATTTCGGAGCCCAGTTCGGTGCGGCCCACATCGCGGATGCGCACGACGGACCCGTCCGGATGGTTGCGCAGGGGGATGTTGGCGAACTCCTCGGGCGTCGAAAGCATGTTCTGGACGACGATGGGGGCGTTCATGCGCTGGCCGGGAACCGCCGGCGCCCCGCCGAACTGACCGGCGGAAACCTCGACGTTGTAGGCTTTCAGCGACGTGATGACATCCATGACGGTCAGGCGGTAATCCGTCAGCTTGTCGGGATTGAGCCAGACGCGCATGGTATAGCCGCCGCCGAAAATCTGCACCTCGCCGACGCCCGGCACGCGCGCCAGGACGGATTCCAGCTTGGAGGTGACGTAGTCCGCCAGATCGATGTGATCCAGACGGCCGTCTTCGGAAACCAGGCTCACGATCATCAGGTAATTCCGCGTGGATTTGGCGACCGTGACCCCGCGATTCTGAACCACGTCGGGGAGGCTCGGCAGGGTGGACTGGACCTTGTTCTGCACCTTGGACCACGCGATGTCCACGTCCGTCCCCGGAGCGAAGGTCAACTCCAGGCGGGAGCCGCCCGCCGAGTCGCTGGACGCGGACATGTAGATCAGGTTGTCCAGGCCGGTCATCTTCTGTTCGATGGCCTGGGTGACGCTGTTTTCCACGGTTTCGGCCGACGCCCCGGGGTAGGAGGAATAAATCGCGATGGAAGGCGGTGCCATCTCCGGATACTGGGAGACGGGGAGGTTGTAAATCGCAATGCCGCCCACCGCCATGATGACGATGGCGATGACCCAGGCAAAAACCGGTCTATCCAGGAAGAATTTCGACAGCATCAGGGGCCTCCGTCACTTCGTTTCTACCGATGGGGCCGCATGCTGATCTTTCCCACCCGTATTCTTCCCGGTTTCAAAGGAAACGGCCTTGACCGGAACGCCCGGCCGCACCCGCTGCAGGCCCTCGACGATCACCCGGTCGCCCGTCGCCAGACCCGACGAAACGAACCAGGCGTCCCCGATGGCGCGGTCGAGCGTCAGAGGCCGCTGTTCCACGATTCCCTTGGCGTTGATGAGCAGCGCCAGCGGATTTCCCTTGGGATCGCGCGACACGGCCTGTTGGGGGATGAGGATGGCGTTTGGGTGAACGCCTTCCTCGATCATGGTCCGGACGAACATTCCCGGCAGCAGGATCCGCTTCGGATTGGGAAACTCCATGCGCAGGACGACCGATCCGGTCGTCGAATCGACCGTGATGTCCTGAAATTGGAGGGTGCCTTTCCAGGGATACTCGGTGCCGTCCTCCATCAGGAGCCGGACCTGCCGGCGGCTGTCCGGGGTTAGGTTCAGACGGCCCTGCTGCAGTTGGCGGTGGAGGCGAAGGATGTCGGCGGTGGATTGGGTGACGTCCACATACATGGGATCCAGCTGCTGAATGGTGGCCAGTGCCAAAGGCTGATGTGCCGTCACCAGGGCGCCCGGGGTAATGCTGGACCTTCCGATGCGGCCCGAGATGGGCGCCGTGATGGTGCAATGCGCCAGATTGATGCGGGCCGCCTCGAGCGTGGCCTTACCGTACTGGATGTCGGCCTGCGTCTGTTTCAATGCCGCCGCCGCGTCGTCGTAATCCTGCTGGCTGACGGCCTTCTCGGCGAGCAATTCCCGCAAGCGGCCGGCCCGCAACTGAATGGCCGAGAGATTGGCCTCGGACCTGGCCAGCGCGGCTTTTGCATTGTTGAGCGCTGCCTGGTAGAGGGAGGGGTCGATTTGAAAGAGCGCTTGGCCGGTGCGGACATCGGCGCCCTCCGTAAACAGGCGCTTCTGGATAATGCCGCCCACTTGTGGACGCACCTCCGCAACGAGTTGGGCGGACGTCCGACCGGGCAACTCGGTCGTGGTCACCACCGGTCGGGTCTGTACGGTGATATAGGCGACCTCGGGCATCGGAGGCGGTCCGCCCGCGTCCTGCCGTCCGCACCCCCCCGCGACCAAGCTTACGGCGAGAACGCCCGCAACGGCCAGCCGTTTGACCCTGTCATGGATTTGCATGCAACACCTCTGATATTTCAAATTTACGGATCAACCCGGCCCGTATCCCGGGCTTGTTCGCACGACCCCGTTCTAAACGTCCGCACCGATCGACATGAATGAATGCACCGTCCCCGCCGGACGCGAAACCAGGCGCTGCCGCGCCTGTTTGTCACCGTCGGATGGCGTCCCAGCAGGCCTCCGTGGTCCGCTCGACCAGGGCATCGTCCAGGGTGATAAAGCCGAAAATATGATCCCGCATCAGGAACATCAGGGGCCCCGTGGCCAGGGAAAAGACGATCGGCAACGGGAAGTCCTTCAGAATCTGTTTCGCGATGCCCTCCGAAAAGATGTCGATCAGCAGATTGTGCTTGCCGGGTTTGCCCAGCAGGTTGTCCCTGCGCATCGTATCGCCGTAGGGAGAGTTGTAGAACTGCTCCATGAAGCGAAAATGAAGCGGATTCGCGACAAAATATTTGATGGAGGCCCTCTGGAGGGCGAGAAACCGCTCCCGGACGGGCCGCCCGTCGGACGATTCCTCCACAATCGTCGCCCGCATCGTTTCTTCCAGCGCTTGATAGATCGCGGCGATCAGGTCGTCCTTGCTGGAAAAATAGCGATAGATCGTTCCGGCCGCCACCCCCGCTTTCTCCGCGATCTCGGACATCGGAGCGCCGTGGAACCCCTTCGCCGCGATGAGTTCCAAGGCGGCCTGGAGGATGTCGCCGCGCTTGTCCGATTTTTTCATGGCAGCCCTCTTTGCGTAATGAATGAACGTTCATTCAAAACAGGCTTACCCATACCGGTCCGTCAGGATCTTGTCAAGACTTTTTTGGATTCGCCGGGCCGGCACGACTTTGCCCCGGGGACGATCAGGGGTGTGACGCCCCGGCGAAATCCAGGAGGAGCGGTATGAAGGTCGTCAGGTCCTCGACGATGCCGTAGTGGGCCACCTGGAAGATCGCCGCGCGCGGATCGGTGTTGATGGCGACGATGCAGCGTGAACCCCTCATCCCCGTGACGTGCTGGATCGTTCCGGATATGCCGCAGGCGAGGTAGAGCTTGGGGGCGACGGTCTTTCCCGTGACGCCGACCTGATGGGGATAGGGGAGCCATCCCGCGTCGCAGACGAGGCGCGAGGCGCCCACGGCCCCCTTCGGGAAGATCGCCGCCAAGCGGCGGATGAGCGCCAGGTTTTCTTCCCGGCCGATGCCCTTGCCCGCCGCGACGACGACCTCCGCCGCGTTCAGGTCGAGGTCCGTCTCCGGGGCGGGGATCCGTCCGAGGGGGCGGGTCCGCACGAGGGCGCAGTCACAGGGAACGACCGTCACGGGAACGTCCGCCGATACCTGAGGTTGCCCTGGCGGTGTGTCGCCCCCCCCCGCCGGATCCTTCCCTCCGGGCGTTTCCGGCTTCAGGACGAAGGCTTCAGGAGCCGCCGCTTCTCTCGGCGTGGCCCCCCCCTTGTCCGGCGGTTCCGCCGCCGCAGTCACCCCGGGCAGGAGCGTCAGCACACAGGCGTCCGCCGTCGGCGCCACGTCCATCTTCAGTTTTCCCTTGCACAGGGAGCGGGTAAAGACGACACCCGCTTCCTCCTGGCGACACCCCTCGACCGCCGTGATGCAGGCCGCCTTGAGCCGGACGGCCAGGGCCGGGGCGTAGTCGGCGCCCGTCGCGGTGTGGGGCAGGCAGACAAAGGCGGCCGGCATCGCCTCCAGGACCGGCGCGAGGACGTCCAGCCACGCCTCCGCGCCGTAGGCCGCAAGCGCCGGCCCGACCAACGCCGTCACCGGCAGGCCCGTCGCGGCGGCCAGGGCGTCCGCCGCGCCGCCGCCGGGTGGCTGCAACGCGAGGATCCGGACCTTGAGGCCGCTCAACGTCGCGAGCTGGCGGGCGAAGGCGACGGCCTCGTCCGTGACCGGCGTCTTCCGGCCGCCCGAAATTTCCGCGATGACGCAGATCGTTCGTTCCATCAGAGCAGCGCCTTCTCCTCGAGTAGTGCCAGCAGCCGCCTCGCCTTGTCCTCCGGAGAGCCTTCCAGGAAAAGGCCCATCCGTGACGGCGGCGGCTCATACACGCCCGTGACGCGCTCCCGTTCGGTCCCGGCGTCGCCGGGTGTCGTGGACGGAGCCGTGATCAGGGGCTGTTTCCGGGCGCGCAGGACATGGGAAAGGGCCGGATAGCGGGGCCGGTTGATCCCCGACTGGACGGCGATCAGTGCCGGCAGACCGAGAACCAGGGCCTCGCGGACCCCGCCTTCGAGTTCGCGTTCGACGTAAAGCGTTCGGTACGGGCCGTCCGCGGCGGGCGCGGATTCCGGGGGCTGGGCCCGCCGCTCCGCCGAACCCGATGCGTCCGGCCCGTCCGGCAGCGGCGGATACGCGTCGATCGCCCGCCCGGACAGGTCCATCCGCATGACGGCCGTCGCCCAGGGACGCCCCAGGAGCACCGCGAGCATCGGCCCCACCTGCGCGTCCATCACGTCCTCCGACATCGCCCCCGTCAGGATCAGGTCGTAGTTCCGGGGCCCGGCCCAGGCGGCGAGCGCGGAGGAGACGGCCCGGGGGCCGAGATACCCCTCGGATTCCGTCACCAGATGAATCCCCTTGTCCGCGCCCATTTCGAGGGCGCGCGTGAGGACGGCGGCGGCGCGCTCCGGCCCCACGGAGATCGCGTCGATCGTCGTATCCGGAACTCGCTCACGGATCCGCAGGGCCTCCTCGACGGCGAACGCGTCGAAGGCGTTCATCCGCCAGACCGGCGCTGCCTCCGGCGCAAACCACCGCCCCGACACATCCGGCCGGACCGGCGCCTCCCCGTCGAGCACCTGTTTGACGCACACCAGGATCTTCATGTTGTTACGAGAGATAGATCTTCATTCATGCTCAGGTAGTGTAAGATCTTTTGTGTGAATTCATAAAGTCATAGAAGAGGTAGAAAAAAAGGCGCTTTCCCTTTAGAAGGGTTTGTCCCCACAAACCACCACTGGAAGGAGAAAGCGCCATGAA